>OATQ01000193.1_pt1 | contig 46025 bp, 54 predicted proteins | sample 1495061 | NCBI WGS metagenome assembly OATQ01 (sample SAMEA2579979, study PRJEB22360) | human gut metagenome
GGTCCGGTTTGCTTGTATCCATGGTTGTGGATACCCCTGCACCTGCCTGAGATACTGCTATTGTGGCAGATGGTTTTGTTCCGTTTGCCGCTGTTACTGTAACTACCGTGTTTCGCGCTACACGCCCTCCGTGAGCACCAGCGCTAATTGTCAAAGTACCATTTCCTTTGCCTGACATGGGGCTTACATTGCACCAACTTGCTTTTGCCATATTCTTATAATTTATTACTGATTATCTACTGATTGTTTTCTTATCTCTGCGCGGGCATTACCAGACTGTGCATCCTAAGTTCTTTTAGAACTTGCCCCTCAACTTCAAAAACGGGATGTATAGACTTGGCTGTGATTACGATTGTTGAGCCTAGTCCATCGTTTGTTTGATTTCCGTAAGACACCGAAGCGCCCGCATCATATCCAAAGCATAAATACCTCCCGGTTGTTGTTTTAAACACAGGTAACACGCGGCGTTTAGTTAGCGTGTGCAATACGGAAGACATATCCGCAGAAATATCGCCTATAAAAGCTTCGACTTTATGGGTATATATACTGCTTTGTAAAGAGGAACTGTACTTAGCTCCATCCGGGGTATCTATTCTGATCAGATCGCCCGTATACTGCACCCCCGTAACTAGGCACGTATCACATAAACCATCATTCACAAACTTAAAGCCCCCGAAACCCACGTATTCCAACACATATAATTCTACTACGCCATCCGGTCTATACGCAGTAGGGGGCTTTATGTCTTTAACACTACTCACGTCCTACTACATTTACGTTACAACGGTTTCCGTCGGTGCTACCGTTACTACGGATTCATCTTTCAGCAAAGGAGCTATCTCCATAGAAGTACCTTGCAGTATAACGGTCCATCCCGTAGCATCTGCCTCAGCCGCGCCACTATTATAATCGAAGCCACCAGCAGGAGCGGATAAACCGCTCGTTCGGCCTAGTAGGCGAACACGTCCCGCATTATCTACCACTACTGCCACAAACCGGCCTAAACTAAGCGCATCGCCTTGATTAAGTACATCTATATCTAACTGATTCAGTACCGCGTTAACAGTGTGTTGGCGGTACTTACTACCATTACCACCGACTAACAGCGTGTCACTATACGATATAGTGTTCTCTGAACTATCTACCCTGTAAAATTTCTCTCCTGTCGGCAAAGTTATTTTATCTATGTACCCATCTTTGTCGGTCTGGTAGGCAATAGCATTTTCTACGGCATCCGCTCCCACTGTCGCACCGTGATAATTGGCAAGATACAAAGCTCGGGCACCTGCTACGGCGTATTGGCATGTTTTTGAACCCAAATTTTGGGCTAATTTACAACCACTCATAATTTATATCTAATAAGTTAAGCAAATGAATTAATAATCCCCCCGGGCGTCACCTGCATAGCACCCGGGGAGAAAGATTAGGCCGTGACTTCTTCTATATCAGAAGTACGCTGACTAAACACAACCGTAGTAGTACGGTCACTATCCGGTAAGGATACTATAACCTGCCCAATCCGTGTATCTCTGTTTCCGGTATTCTCCGTGGCAACAACAGTAACCGGCGTAACACTCATGCCGTTCACTGTAGTGGCCTCCCCTTTAGTCACTTTAAAGCCCTCAGATTGGCCGCTGACCTGCGGGCTAACGCCTACCGCCGTCATAATATTAAACTTCTTAGATTCGCCAGCAGCACGGAATACTATCGAATTAGGAAATACCTGTAAACCACCATCAGCAGGCGTACCGCTCTGCGCCGTTTTAACGGAGTCTGACCAGATTACTGCCTCGTCTTCAAATGGAATTACGAAGCCCAAACGCAGACGTCCTTTAATAAACAGCTTATCTTCATTTGGTTTCGGAAAGTTGCCCAGTTCAATCTGGTCGATGTCGCTAAGTAAATCCGTCAAAAGATATGCGTTCCGGCTATCAATTCCCACCAGAGTATTATTATCAATACCCTTCGCCGGGACAAATTCAACGCCTAAATAATATAGACGAGGGTTACGTTTGTCTGTATCGTCCACCGTCCAGGAAGCAGCAATAACCTGATTATTTTTGTCAGCGAGCGCCGAACGAATCTTTCTACGTGTAGCATAAGAGCCAAACACATACAGAGTACCGGATTCTTCACCTTGCAATACTTCCTCCGGTATTGCATCGTATACGGCCTCTACCGCTGCTAATACATTAGCCTTAGTAATAGTACTACCTACGATCTGAATAGCGTCTTTACTACCCAGCAGGGTCGGTACCATTCCGTTAAACTGGTTAGGATCGTTAGTTTCGTTCCCGTTCATTATCATTTCTTCGATCTCGTTTGAAAGACCGATAGCAATAAGCGCCAATGTTGCGGCTTCAAGTTCAGGCGGGAGACTTTCATTTTGTGCGCCCGGGGACATCATGTACAACGTACGTTTGTTTTCCAGTTCGTCGATACACTGCTCCAAATTAATTTTATAGGTCTTAACTTTCGCTTTCTTCTCTGAAAGTTTAATTACCTGATTAGGTGTCCAGCCGCAGTCTTTACCGTCGATCTGCAAAACCTTATTTTCCAGGTCAATCTGATTTAACAACTCGTCGCCTTTGATACCCGTAAGAACACGGATATAGCCACCAGAAACCAGGCGTCCCCCGAACATAGCACGAGTAAACCACTCGGGATTTTCCTGGGCGTTATAGCTCAGCCCGTTAATATTATACATATTTGCCATCGTAATAATTATTTTTAGATGTTACTTCGTTTTTCTTCTCTCGTTCCGGCTACGAATAACGGCCGCCATCTTTTCGACATGCGTCATTTCAGAAGGTTGTTTACCGGCCTTGCCACCTTCCGCAGGCGCCTCTGCTTTTTTAGTGCTTGGCTCCTTTTTCAATTCGGCGATCTGTTTCTCCAAAGCCGCTATTTTCGCTTCTTTCGTACCTGCTTTAGCAAGATACTGTTTGCCGCGTACCTTTGCCTGTTTTATCTTTTTTGCCAATGCTGCGGCAGCTTCTTCTGGGGAGTCCTCGCTAGCTTCTGGCTGGGTAACAACTAACATACCACTATCGTCGATAACAATTACGTTACCATCCGCTAAGGCATGTTCGCCGGCCGGCATTTGTTCACCATCCATCGTAGCAAATCCTTCCTCGTCCACCCAGACTTCGTTACCGTCTTCCAACTCAAAGACTAAATACGGTTCGCCTGCGTCTACTTCATCTTTTGCAGCTTCATCTACCAGTGCCTCGGCAGCTTCTTCGGTTTCACCCTCTAAATAAGCAGCCATGGAACGCAGGAAAGCGGAAACGCCGCTCTTTCTGCCTTTCTTCTTTGCCGCTTCTGCCTCTTTAGCCAGTTGTGCGGCGGTTTTTGTCTCTTTTTTCATATTTACACTATTAAAATTAAAAATGCCTTCCAATGAAAAGCCGTTAACCCTCCCTGTCAGAACCTCATTACGCCAATAGGTCTTATCTTCAACCTTATAAGAGGCCATTAACGTACCTTTCGGCAGTTCTTCCAGTCCCAACGCAGCGGCTTTATCCTTATCCGGGTCGGTTATTATCCATATTTCTGTAAGGTAATTACCTTTTAACGGTTTAGCATGTTGGTGAGTAGTAGTACTTAACGCCAATCCGTCCCGCATCATCTTTTGTGCTATTTTTTCGATGTCAGGCGCAGTATACCGAATATAGTATTCACCTAATTCGTCGTCTCGTCTGTATATAGGCATATCCGGAATAAGTACCGGTCCCGTTAATACCTGCTTAGTTTTGTTTAGCGCAAGTTTAACGGGGCGTTGCTTATTAAGGGCAACAAAGTTCCGTTCTATGGCTGGGCATTCGACAAAGGATACAGCGAATATACCGGTATCATCTTTCTCCCCCACCTTACACTCGTACAATGGTATTTTCTTTTTCATACCCTAAAGACGAAATACCAAAAAATTGAGCTAAAAGCCTGCTATATCCTGAACGGTAGTAACTTCATTGGTAGCGTCGATAATATCGGTCACGGCAACTCTGGGAGAAAAATTAATCCCCTTTATAGTCTCTATTATTCGGTCTTCGCCAGACTCAGAAGAAGCCAAGATAACGGGCGCTGTCGTATCCCCAGGAAGAAAACCGGTTAAATCAGCCACGGTTAAAGATCGAGGGTTGTCGTTAATGAATCGTATTAACTCAGGGTTAGCATTGTAACTGCGTTTATTTACTACAAACTCGCCGCCTTCGGCTTCGTAATTAGTACCAGGGATGGGTACACCTCCGTTTGCATGACTAGGCCCTTTAATCTCCCCACCTTTCTCTAGCTTGGTAAGCTGTCGAGTCATAATACCGACTTGTGCCGCCCCCATAGCGCCAACAATGCCAGCCACCGCAATATTCAATGGCCATATAACAGTAGCAAGTGCCTGCGTCACTCCCTGCGCTGTATTCGCAATGCCTTGCGCTATGTTACTCACTAGTTCCGCGCGTTTCTGCGCCTTCTCTTTACGAGCTATTTGCGCTTCTAACGTCTCCTTTTCCCGAGCTAACTTCTGTTCCTCCCTGGCTGATTCTTGCCGTGCCTTTAGCGCATCCTGTAACTGAGCTTTTAAAGCCTCCGCAGTCCCTCCGGTTGCCTCCCTTAGACGGGCTTCTATATCCTCTACGTTCTTTGCGTCATCTTCTCGTTGCTGTTTAGCCTCTTCATACCTTTCATTAAGCGCATCTAACTGTTTATTAAGTGTCTCAATCTCGTAACTTAGTGACATGTTTAGCGTATCAGTAACTGACGTTACAGCCTGTACTGCCGCTCCTGCTATCTCCGATATTTTGCCGAATAGGTCTTTAAGTGCATCAATTGTAGTATTTTTCCAGTTTTCCGTATTCTTTTTCTGCATATCCTGTGCATCCGATATCTTACGGGTAGCCTCCTCCATAGCTCGGGAATACCTCTGGACTTCGGCCTCATACTCTGGCGTTCCCTTCTTTAGTGAGGCTAATGTCAATTCATGTGCGGTAGCCTCTGAGGCTTTGTACGCTTTTAAATTACCTATATATTCGTCTAAAGCTGAATTTACTTCGGCTAGATTCTTCCGAGTGGCTTCAACGTCTATAAGTTTTAGCCCATCTTTTTCCCTAACAGTGGCCTTACCTATTTTCTGCTCTATCTTAGACAACATATCATCAACCGCCGATAATTCCAAGTCTGCCCGTTTTTGTGCGTCTTCTGCTACAGCCGCCTGTATCTCATTTGCTCGGGCCTCCTGGGCATTTCGGATAAGCTGCGTTATCTTCGCCTGCGCTTCAACGGTCCGGTTCTCCTCTTTTTTCAACTCCTTTTCAAGTGCTTCTACCTGTTGGTCATAATTTAGGTTTATCCCGGCTAATCGCTTGTCTAAACCTTCTTCCATGACAGCGACATTACTGGCGTTAACCTGCCTTTCCAAATCCAGCAGGCGCTCTGCCTGATTCTTTTTTATCTTTTCAAGCTCCCAGCCTTTTTCTATTTCCAGACTTTGTATCTGGTCATTTATTGCAGCACGGGATTTAGCTGTTAGATTGGTTTCTGTAGAAAGGCGATATTTGAGGTCCTCTATCTGCCGATCGTAAGTATTCTCTACCTCTTTTCTCATACGCTCGTCAGCATCTGATATAATCCGTATCTTGGCGTCTTCCGCATTACGAATAGCGTCTTTTTCAATCGATGCCGCTTCTTTCTGAGCGGCTATACCCTTTTTTAATGCCTCTTCCTGTTTGTCTGCCCTTTCTTTTCTCTGCCTGACTTCCAAAATAGTCGCTTGATCGTTTAGGTTCCTTTCATGCTTATACGCTTCCTCCCTCAATAGCTTCGCTTCATCTATTTGCTCTTTAGTAGCCTTTCGATTCCGTAGAATTTCATTATATGCCTTTTCAGCGAGTTCGGTCCTTTCTTTTGCAGCCTTCCGTCTGATTCTCAACACTTCTTCCTCTTTTTTTCCTTCTGCCTCTGCTACAGCGGCCGCTAATTCACTGTCCCTATCAAGCTGTCTTAACAGGCGATTGGTATAAGAAAGTTCGGCATTCAACTTAGCCTGTTCCTTACGAGCCTCCCCCGCACGTATAGCAAACAAATACAATGCCCCGACGACTGTAACTAAGGCAGTAGCCAGCAATACATAGGGGTTGGCAGACGCTACCACATTAAAAACCTTTTGAGCCGCAGTAGCTGCTATTGTTCCTTTTGTACTTAACGCTTCGGCGGCAGTCTTAGCCTTTATTTGAGTGGTTCTTACAGAATCCATAATCGCCCCTAACTTATTTTGTACTATCCCCTCCCTAACAATGTTAGTGTTAACTTGCTGTACAATCGATAAAAGGGCTATGACTTTTTGCAAGGCTGCCGCTTGCTCTGCGTTTTCTTCGTTTTGTTGACCAAACATACCTAAAAGCATATTAGCCCCTAACAAGGACTGTGCAAGCCCCATACTGGATTTAGAGGCACCGTCTATACCCTCACTTAACTTTTCCAGTCCGGCGGTAGCCTTTTCATAGTTACCCACAGATCGGCGAAAATCTCCGGCGGCTTCTTCGGCCCTTTTAAGTTTCTCCCGTGTTTCCAATACCTGTGCACCAACTTTCTGGAACTCTTCACCGTCCATATCCAGGCTTTTCCATTTATCAACCAACTGAGACAATTCTATACGTAGAGCTTCTATTGAGTTTGCCTCAACGGTTTCAGCTTTAGCCCGCAACGTCGCCGCCCGCGTCGCATCTTTTAGCGCTTGGGTAGCTTTTATCTGTTCTTTAGTCGCGTCACTATTGACCTGCTTAGTTTTCTCAATGGTTTCCCGTATCTTCTTTGCAGCCTTTTCTTCCTCAGTCAAAGCCTGCACTTTTTCTTTAGTCGTTTTAGTGGTCTTAACCGTAGTTGCATTGGCCTCCTTCGCTACTTTATCGAAGTCCTCTAAAGCGTCTTTAAGTTTGGTAATTTCTTTTATTCTTTGCGATATACCGTTTATAATAAGGGTATACTCTTTCTTTCCATTGCTAGACATATCTCTATATTTTACGTATTAATTTTATTTCAGTTTTATTTCTCCCAGAAGGGTCATACCCCGATAGCTCTGCGATATAGTATAAATCGCCGTTAAACATGGCGTATGTAGTGCCGTTTAGGGCTTCATATTGCGCCGGAGACAGGTATCCTTCCACCTTAGTATAGTGAGAACTCCCAGTAATTAGAAGCGTGAAAAATCTATCGAGGATAGATAACTTTCCGCCTTTATAGTCCAGTGTTATTAGATCATTAGAATTAGTTACCTTAGCTACTGCAACGCTATCGCCATTGAAAGTAAAAGACGCTCCCAAGTCATTGAGTAAACCGCCGTATAACCAAAATCGTGGTGCCAGGTCTGTATAACTCTTACCTTGCGCCTCGCTATAGGGCATTTCGTTTACCCAAACATCATGTTTTGATATTATAGGCAGAGGAAGGGTAACACTACCTGTATCGCCTTTCCAGATAATATCTTTAAACCAGTTATATGAAAATTTGCTTTTTTGTTCTATTATCTTCTCTTCGGTAGCCCCCGTACTATACTCCCCTCCCCCGTCGTCATTAGTTAAAAAATACCCCTCTTCCTCCATATCTACAGTGAAACCTAACTTGTATAGTGAAGGTAACCCCAAAGGTGTATTAACCCTATCTCTAACAGATGTAACTCCATCCAGGTCAACATAAGAGCCATCATAAGATTTTCGGGTAGGCTTGGTATCCAGACTAAACGTGTCGTTACCTGTTTGGGAAAGACGTAGATTAAACGCCTTACAAAATTCCGTTATCCAATCGTCTACCTTGTCTTCCTGTGGCATAAATTTAAACAGGTCGATACGGTCCGATTCAAAAGTAGGGCTATCGTTCCAATCCAAAGTAGGTAACTTCCCTTGTTCCCTGTAATATCCCGGTATCCAGTCTTTATCCGATCGGAAAGGGGTTAGCTCCAATGAATAATTTATAGAATATATGGCAGGATAAGACACCGAAATAATAGATAATACTTCTCCCCCGTTAAGCCACGCTATCGCGCATACTTTACCCCTCGCAGTTCTATCCCCGGACACTAGGTCATAAGACACGGGGGTATTAACCAGAGCTACTTTATACTTATCCGTTTCTAATCCTATCCCTTCGCTATTGACTCGCATATACCCGGGGGAAGGAACTATAACTAAAGGCCTATCGCTTCCGGCGGCATCTACGTCCCAACTAAGAAAAGGGCTCGCTATCTGCGTTTGTGATGGTATATCACGGCTATCCATTGGATTAGACCTATCCGCGTTTTCTCCAAAAGGGTCACCTACCCCAAAACTAAAGCCCGTTATTATATTTTTATCCTGTGCGGCATCTATCAAGTGCACGGACTTTCCATCTGTTACACGTGGGTAATATCGCTCATCATCTTCCGGAGATTGGGGTAGATTATCTCGACAAAAAGTACCGTCTAATTTTTCAGAGCTTAGATCAGCATCTGGGGTACGGGTTAGTCGAATCTCTATTTGTTTCTTTTTTAATGTACTTGTTATCGCTTCTTCATACGTTACCCCCGTATCTTGATCTTTCATAACACACGAACCTGCCCCGCGGTACAAAATAGCCAGACTGGCAGCAAATTCTATTTTATAATACCCCGAGATTGGAACTACTATGCGCGCGCCCGCGTTCCCCGGTCTGCCGTTTTCGTAATGGGTTGGTATAAGATTCCCTCCGGGGTCCTCCTTGTGGCTAATGATCGAATTACTACCGGACATTACCTCAAAAACGTTTAGGTTAGGCTCATGCCGACTAATACGCGCCGCCTTTTCGCAGTAGCTATCTTTCGCCACGCAGTTAGTAGGAACGGCGTTTTGCCAAGTACCCTCTACTTTTATCCTTCCGTTACTTCTATAATTCCATGGCAACCCCTGCTTACCGTCATCTTTGTGGCTCAGATACAATTCGCGTAACCGTAAATCACTAAACACGTTGCCGTTTAACTGAAATCCTTTTTTAGAGAAAGCCTCGCGTAGCAACATCAATACATTAACCGAAGGCGGCATATTATCAATCGAGAAAATAGTACTATCGTCCCATACGTTCCGGTCCGAATATATGCCATTTATGGCCCTTTTGGGAAGAACACCATACAGCACGTAGGGAAAGATAGCCTTTTGTGGCTCTGTAGCAGCCGCACGGTTATAACGGCTTACAGAAGTTGCCAGGCTATCAAATGGTAGCCAATGCCCGGTTAAGTCTTTCCAAGTGATACCGTTAAACACATCCTTTACCGTCTTGGGTGCAGGAATAACTAAGTTTCCTTTATATGCTCGCTCAGATATTTCGGATAGGCGAAAATTACCCATGAATATACGTACGCCTCCGGCTATTAATTCCGCAATATACATGCGAACAAATTTCCCCCGAGTTTCCTCAATATTCGCAAAACCGAATATTTCGTTATTCGCTGACGTAATCGGCAAAGTAACGCTATAGCTGTATTGTGCATCTTTTGCGCTCAGTTCGCCAGGGTTAATCAACTGCCTGTTAAGACGTACGCTAAAGTTATCTGTAAGATCGCACATACGCCCATCTATGTATAATTCAAATTCAGCCATTTACGTAACTTTCGCTTAATCGGTACTTGATAGTCGGTATCTGCATATCACGGTTTTCCGGGTCTATCGTTAACTTAAATCCCTCTATTATAATATAGTTGCCCTCCCCATCCAGAACAACGCGAGATAATGCCAACTCTTTAAGCCAGCGCGCCACGTCGTCAGATACCGGGGCCCCCTCTATAGTATAAGTATTATTCAACGAAGTACGCGCCACCATTTTCAAACCTTCCCCTTTACTGTAAGAAGGGGTAAGACTGCGATTATAGGTATCCATTTCGTTGGATATGTCTTCTTTAATGGGAGCATCAAAATTAAACGTATCCCATCCCCCAAATCTATTTATAAAATACACAGGCCTCAACTGATGCAAAGAGGCGGGATGTATGCGATACTCCAACTCGTTAGAAATCATTTTAGTCCCATCGATCACCGAAACACGTACTATTCCTGTTTTAGGATACTTAGTTAATACGGAGTCTATGTCTAATAGGCAGGTACTAACTGACATCGTATTCAGTTCTGTCTTTGTCTGGGCCTCGATTGTTCCTAAAACAATGCCGCTCGTAGTTAATGCCTTATACAGTACTTTCAAATTAATAGGAACCGGGCCACTTTTTGCCCGGACCGCTTCTCCTACTAACCATGACGTATTAGAATTGATTGTTACCGATTGGCTTCCCCCAGAAGCAGGCAATAATAAAGACACCGGACTAACCGTAATATAAGGCACGCCTACAGCAAAAGAAAGGAACTCCTTTTGACCAGGAACATAGTAAGTCGTAGGTCTATCCGTTAATAGAGTAAATCCGTTAGCACTATACTGGTACCGAGACATATCCAAACTCTCCGACGGTAACGCATACCCTTGCAGGACATATAATGCCGGAGATTCGTAGACAATCGTCGTGTTGTCATCTTCTACTAATTTAGCAACTATCCTATAAGAATGCCCCGTACCTGTGTCAAACCAGCCCGGAGAAACCGGAGGAACATTGTATGAATTATACGAGTTAAATACCGAATTAAGATTAAACCATATCGGCCCATTTGAACACGATTTTTGTAAAGTAGCTAAATGATTGCCTTCACTGTCCTGTACATCGATCTCTATATAAGCATCGCTACCGTATTCTGTCACGCTAAACTGTATCCAGTTTGGCGCCCCCGTTAATGATATGTCTTCCGGGGTAATTGTTACCGTCGTCTTAGCCATTTCTTTAATTGTTAAAAAAGTTATCCAAATCGTCTACTATTGCAGCATATAATTTATCCGCCCAATCATCGTTAAACAACGTATCTAATTCTCGGTCCATCGTGGCGAATATCGGACGCCCTTCGTGCCCATCCCGCCAGATAGCATACGATATGGCGTACAAAGTACTCGCGTCGGTAGGTATGCCGTTTTTCTGCGCCCAATCTTTTAAGACACTGATAGGCGGTTTCTTTTTATACTTTGGCGGGCGCGTCCACTCCAAGAAAACTACATAATGATTAAACAGCGCCGTTATTACCGGGTCGCCATCATTAGCCGTAGCTATCGCCGCTTCTAAATCTCCATTAAGAGCGCTATTCCTTAGCGTATTACGTCCCGTTTTAGTGTTTACACTAATAGTATCGTCTTCCAAAATAGCAGAAGCCAACGCCAGTAAATCGCTGGCTATCCTATTAACGGCTAACTGTACCCCCTCCTTACTCATTGCGGTATAGTGAAATTAGGTAAGCCGTTTTTGTCGAATACCGCGTACCCGTCTGGATACTCTACAGTAAAGTCCGGCAACGCCTCAACGCTTTTAAATTGCTTATTCGGATTAAACACATTACCGCACCGGTCCACGGGGTTGGCTTGCAGTAGTTGGTAGGTAAAGCGCACGCCCGCAGCAGAATTATCATAATATTCCCGCAACGTTAAGAAGCTAAGGCCGCTTACGCTTATCCCTGTTTCAGCGCGTAGCGCTGCTATCTTCTCTTTAAATTCCAGTCCGACAATAAAAGCGGCGCTTTGAATTGGTAATACGTCTTTTCTTGTCGTAGGAATACCTAGTATATCAATGTTAGCAGTATACCGCAGCACATTAGCACCATCGGACTGCCCGTGTATCGGGTCATCCAACCACACAAGTGGATGCGCCTCATTAGCTGCCCCCTTCTCCCGCCCTTCGCCATAAATAAAGGCGTTAATAACCTCGTGCTCACGAGCCAGTTTATAAAATAGATCAACTATTTGCATTCTATTTGTTTTTAGATAATGAACGATCTAACTTTCTTTGCGCTTCTTCGGCGTATTCCTTGTCTCTGCGGTATAATAAGTACGTAAAAACTTTTGTAACCGGTAACGCAGTAATACGGTCAAGGTCCTGTATGTCATCTCCCGCCAAATCCGCGATAACCTTATACCACCCCCAGGATAACGAAAACCCTCTGTATTCCGGGGCAATCGGCCGCAGGCTTGGGCCAGGTTTGAAAAGGTCTGTATACGTAGATCGCAGACGTCTTTGCAGCGTAAAAAAAAAGCAAGTACACCCAAAACCTTACTTACCGGCAATGCTGCAAACATCTCCCTACGCTCGTCATTGTTTTTGCAGTCATACTTCTCACCTACAGGGCGACAAACAATTGCCAATATATTAGAAAGTACGTTCTTACCCTGCTTCTGCACCTCGTCAATATCTACCCAGGCACCTAATGTTAATTCTTCCTCAATAGGTACAATGAACTTTACCCCCTCCACCTCAATAGTAGGGGAAGGCTCTGCGGGATTATTCTTAAAAAGAAAATCCAGATACCCTACAATCCGGTTAAACACTTCGGACGGCCACTCCAATAGTAGTTCTGAGTCTACGTTACATATATGGGCTACCCATTCAACCCGCTCACGGGCTGTAGAAGGCTCTTCATCGTAAAACGATTCGTAAAAGCCTAATGTAATATCGTCCCAACTTTCGGGTACGGATATTCTTGTATTATCGTATTCTAACTTCACCATACCCTAAAGACGAAAAACCTTTTTTTTCGTCTTTACTGAAAAAACGGTAATCAATGGAAGAAGAAAAGAAGGACCCAGGTAATTACGTAGTCGTAAACTTGGGCACAATAGACGAGACCCCCGCATACCCGAAGGTATCACTAAATAAATCTGGGGGCTGGGTTACTTATGGGACAAAAAACTTATTTCCGCAGGAAATAGTTAACTTCAACAGTAAAAGCCCAGTGAACAGCAGTATCATAGAAAGTACAGTTACCTACATCTGCGGCAAGGGCGTACGTGATAGCGAATCAAATGCAGGCCGGTTTGTAGGAGTTCCCAATACAGGCGAATCCTGGGACGACATGATAGAGAAAGTAGCGACCGACTACAAAACTTTCGGGGGATTCTATTGGCAAGTAATCGTCAACAAGGGCGGCACTACGGTATCCTTGTTTCATCAAGACTTTACCCAGGTACGCATAGGGCAAATATCCGAAACGGGTAAACCGGAAACATTCCGAATATCGAAAGACTGGACAAAAACAAGTGGAAAAAATAAACCGATAGAATTACCCGTTTGGCCAGGAAGTGTAAGAAAGGCTAAAAAAGGTGTGGCTTACATGTATTATCACTGGGACTACACGCCGGGGTTAGACTTCTATTGTATACCGGGTTATTATCCGGCAATGGATTACGTCAAGGCAGATGGGGCACTAGGCGAATTTTATAAAAATAGTATAAATACAGGTTTCACTCCATCCGTTGTTATTAGTATGCCCAGCAACCCCAGCGCAGAAAAAAAAGAGGAATTTCAAAGATTGTTCGATAGAGCCTTTTCCGGTCCAAACCCTGCAACGCGTACCGTGATGCTATGGGGCGAAAATGATAATGTAAAACCTACTATTACTCCCTTCAATGCAAGCGCCAACGCCGACATATACAACAACGTCGAAGGGATTGTATTCCAAAAGATAGTAAGCGCCCACCGACTAAGCAGCCCTACCCTGGCAGGCGTATCTGGTTCAGGAAACCTAACCGGCAATGCTGCCGAAATAATCGATGCCTATATACTGTATAACTTTACCGTAGTGGAGAAACTACGCAGGAAAATACTCGATAGCCTGAATATCTTTACTAAAATAAATAAAACGGCACCCCTCGTTATCGACGAACTGGATGTTATAAAGAAGATACAAGAAAGCGATAACCCAGCTACGCCCACGACTTCCGAGGAGCTCCCCCAAACCCTAAGCAAGCCGGATAACCGGTTAGTACGTTATCTTAAAAAAATAGCAAAACGATGGAGATAGTTTTAATTAACGAAGCGCTATTTACAGAAAATAGCCCTATAAAAGAAAATACCATTATAACTAAATTTGTACCGTACATTGGTATCGCCCAAAAAATGTACATAGAGCGCATACTAGGCACACCATTAACCGAAGAGCTCAAAGAACAGATACGGAAAGCCAGCCAAGAAGAAGCCAAGGGCGATGAAATTACGAAAGCTAACCAGGCGCTTATAATAGCGTTAGCCCCGGCACTTTCATTCTACGCCGTATACCAAGGCATACCCTTCCACTGGGCAGCGATAGTAAACAAGGGAATAACCGTACAGGAAAGTGAAAACAGTAAGGCAGTAGACATTAAAGACATCGCCCAGCTTAGACGATGGATTAAAGACGATGCGGCCGAACTGGCGAACGACCTTATCGAGTTCCTACAAAATAATCGTGATAAATACCCCTTGTGGCAACCTGGCAATAGCTGTACCGATAAAAAAGGTTCTGAGACAAATCCTATGGATGCCGGAATATTTATACCTAAAAGGCGTTAACTATGGACTGGATTGCGATAGGAACGATTATAGGAAGTACCGTCACAGCTTTAGGCGGTTTTGAATTTATAAAGTGGTGGTTTAACCGGGGAACATACTCTCGTAAAGAAGCTGTAGGAGTGAAAGCCGCAGAACAAAGCCTTTACGCAAAGGAAATAGACCGCTATGTAGAACGACTGGCCGACCGGGATGCAAAAGTAGATTCAATTTACCGGGAACTAAGAGAAACCCAAGGGCGAGAGCTGGCATTAATCGAAGAAATAAATAAATTAAAATTAGAAAAGCAGTTACTACTATACCAAAAATGCGAAGTAAGAGGATGCGCTAACCGAAAACCTCCGGGAGACTACTAACCTGGTGATATATTAAAAAGGCGACCTGATTAGGCCGCCCTTTCTTTTTTAAAGTAAAAGCTGTGTCTCACGACATGAAGTATCAAAGTTTCGCGGTTAATAGCTCTTGCCCGATTTCTCGGATGGCTTCACGTAACTTTGCATATTGTTTCTCGCTAGCTTTAGATAGGCCATTACGGTACTGACGCAACTGCGAAGCGTTAATACCCGCCTTTTCCGCTAACTTAGTAACGTTTATTATATTGAAATAGTCGAAAAACGATTCTAAATCGTACTTCCATTCTATTTCTAGATCAGGCGTCTCCTTACCCTCCTCGGTACGCATTTCCTTTATTTCCTTATAGCCCTGCAACAGATCGGCCCTGGCAGACTCAACAGTGTCACCATGACCAACCAGACCAAAATCTAAAGCGTCTCCGTCGTCGTCCACATAGCAAGAAAAATAGCCATCGCTTGCCCGTTCAATAATAACTGTAACTTTCATAATTCCTCCTTTGCTAAAATAAAGTAAAAGCCTGAACTATTAATATTCAGAAAGAGGGCGGGGGATTAAATCCCCGCCTTTTTCTTAATGCTACGTTCAGTCCCTTTAGGTACCTCGTGGCTCCCATGCCTCGGCACGATAACCGGCCTTTGAGTAATAGGGCTGTACCAAACGTCGTGATTAGCGCCGTGTCGGGTAATGTAGCAACCGGCAGCCTTTAGGGCCGCAACTAATTCTGAATACTTCATAATTTCAAAGAGCTTTTACTTTATAGACACAAAGATAACGTTTTCGTTATTCTCTGCCAAACAAAACCATAACAAAAACGTTATTTTTTAGACTTATTAACCTTAGCAATAATCCAAAAGACTCCCCCGCCTAAAGCCACGGTACCGATGTATACTAATATCTTTTCATACCAACGCAACGGCAGACGTACAGGACGGTCTACAGCCTTATCAATATATACCGGATAAGGCGCGGGCTTCTCTGTTACCTTTTCGCTTTCCTTCACTTTGCCGGACACCTGGATAGGGTCGGTTTTATTAGTTATCATGTGCTCCATTGTTCCGCTATCACCGTGCCATATAGCCGTAGATATAGCGTACTTCGTTTCTACAATGCTGGTGGTATCAGGAACGACCTGTTTTATATACTCCCGCTCTAACTGCACGTCTATAATCGTGTCCCACACTGTCTCTTTTACCGTTACTTTAGTCTCTACGGGAACATATATTTTTTTGGAGCATCCAGCCAGAAACCACATAACAAAAACCAGCCACAGGGCTAAAAACACATTTTTCATTTTAATATCTTTTTTAGGTTTTGGTAAATCGTCCAGCGATCGGATAAACCGTTATACCCGCCGTTCACCCTCTTCGTTAGTTCCTTAAAAGTTTCGTACTCTTTCGTCGGGTTATCCAAACCATCAGCCAAACGGTTAAGCCCGTTTGAATCCCAAAACCAAGCCGCAGAATATGCAGCGTATTCCGGCGTAGCCAGCAAAGCAGGATTATCTACGAAGTCTACACCCATAGGAAGGGCGTACATACCTTTCGTCGCAGCTGCATAATTATCCTTACCGGTTAACTGGATAAGCCCGCGCCCCCGGTACTTCCAACCATCGCCACTACCCTCGTCACCGTTCCCCATCCGACCAGCATACACGTAATTTGCTATCTTCTCCGGATTGCGAGCATAGGCCCGCGCCTTCACCGTGTCGAAACGTTTGGGCCATGTGGCCACTAACCCAGCGGCGCCGTAGTTCAAATTCTCCTCTACTAACCGTAACTGCCCGGACTCGTGCCCCACCATTGCCAGAAATGCCCGAAGACGTGAAGGCGTATTAATATTATACCGCATTGCTGCGCCATTCAAGAAGGGCAAGTATTTTGCCCTATTGTCAGCCGTACTCAACGGGTACGCCAGTCGTAAATTACTCTCTGATACTTGCATGATGTTTCATTTTTCACCTTCGGGCGGCAGTGCCTACCGTGACATCAAAGCCCGAAGAAATATTACTTAATCTATTTAGAAATACATATCTTTCCGCATCTTTTGCGTGGTTAAACTTGTCGATCGGTTTACCTGTATAATTACCGTCCGGGTCCTGACTGTACCGGTACTTCCGATTTTCGTCTATGCTGTTCAGTGATCTTTGCGTATAATGCTTTTTATACCGGTTCATCACTTTAATCCCCAGATCAATATCTTTATTATCCGAGGGCACAGCATTAATGCCCATATTTTTAAGCTCCCTGATACTTTTAGGTTCCGCCTTGTCGCATATTACTTCCGTATCGGTAAAGCCCGCAGCACGCACGGCAGCCGCTATATCGGGATTATCCATATTAAGACTATACGCTATCTCGTCTATCCACACCTCGCCGCCTTCCCCCTGGACGACCAGCATTATAGCGGTAGGAGCCGACCAACCGAAGTCTACACCTATCCAATGTTTTTTCCATGTGTCACGCGGTGGAAGTCCGGGTACTATATCCCAGTTCTTTATTATCATACCTTCGTAACTGCCGGTTTCACCTAATATCATTACCCGATAATAATTATCATCTATACTGCCCTGATACTCTATTTCGGCAATTTGGGCGGCCGGCAACATGTCATTGTCTTTATATGTACTATGGATAAGTACAGTATCTTCACGCGGCAATACTTTACTATCTACCCAAAATTCATATAAAGGGTTATAGTCAAGTATTATCTTTTCGCCCGTACGTGAGGATAACTGCCGATATATGTCGAAAGGCACATTTATACACTCGTTGATATAGAGTATCTCACGGGCTGGACCGGTCACTTTTCCGGGCGTATCTGCGCTAAAAAACTCTATTGTACTTTGCCCTACCCGGTATTTGAAGTCAGTAGCATTCCAAGCGTTATCATCCCAAAGCCCATCAAGCTCTAACATCTTCCTAAAGTCCTTTATACACCCCCTTTTTAAGTGGGGCATAGTTTCGGATACGACCGATATAGTGCGGGGGATTTTCGATTCTCGGGCTATAATATAAAGCAACTGTAGAATAGACCATGTTTTAGAGGACCGCGTCCCCCCTTTGTTTACAATCGTACGCACCCCGGAACTTATGTATGTTGCAAGGTTCTTGCTAAATACGTTTGTAGTGTCCATTATAACAGGCTCTTTAATACTTCCAGGTCATCATCTGTCTTACTATCACGTACAGTCACTTTCATTACAGTCGCGCCCTTACTCGTAATATCCTGCTTGTCGGCTATGCCATTAAGGCGAGCCACCAGACCAGGAGAAAAGATACCCAGTGCCGCCCCCTCAATCTGCTGAGAGCGTACAATGTGCTCTATCCGTTCAATAGCCCCTATTAGTTCTATTTCGTCGGTAGTGGCTCTGCCCGCTTCCATCTTTTCAAGTAACTGCCTTTTTGCGGTACGGAAGTAACTGCCGGATACGCCTAAGTAAATGGTTAGCCCATCCATAGTATAAGGACGACCCAGCGGTACATCCGCCTCCTCGTACCCGCCTTTATACTTTACCAACTCTACTTTCTCCCAGGGGTGACGATCGCACCAATCGAAATACTTGTACGCTTCTTCAAGTAATAACGCAGCGTCGCCGAACAGCTTATCCCGCCCGTGTTTCGTACGAAGTCTCCAAAGTTGATTACCTGTTAAACGTTCCGACATACTTTACCAACTTATCACAACAGGCTGTCCCCGTCGTCTTTATTTGCACTCTCCCCCGCGCCTTCGGTATTACCCGGAGACTCGGGCGTTACTTTCTCTGTGGCGCCATCCTCATACATTCGCGCCTTACCGCCTACCTGCACAGTAACCCACGCCCCACGCGCCGTTTTATAGGAACCCGGTTTTACGGCCGTACCGTCTGCATACTTAACCGTTCCTTTGTGTCCGTCGTCATCGGTAGGTATAAAGTCGATTGGCAACCTCTCTGCCATCGGTACACGTATAACGCCCTGCGCAGGTTCTGCGAATTGTGGGTTATTCAGGTCAGGATGTACCTCTGCCGACACCTCTGCCGTCGACACCGGTGGTACTGGCGGTACCTCCTTTGCTGCCAAATATTCGATATAGCCTTCCTGCCATCGTACCAACTCGCGCACACGATTACGCAGGCAGCTACTACATGTTTGTGGTCTTTCCTGCTTTCCGAACACTTCGTTATACGCAGCGTAGACACGCGATACACTATACCGGTGTTGCTTACTTTCTTCAATCACGCCGTTAACCCGTTCCACAAGTCTCGGCGATACTTTGGAATAATCCGTTTTACTCATAAATTCTAAATTTTAATTTGATATATAAGAAGTTAATTAGCCCGGTTAATACACTGACAGCAACAATACCGTAGAGTACAGTAGTACGCATATCGGGATATTCATTACAAGGATGCAACGGCGCCGCGACAAACGCCAGCAACACGCCTAACAAAAGATTTACCCAAAACGTGAGGCAGCCCCTACAGTTAAATGGCTTGAACTGTAGCGGATGCCTCACAACTTCCGTAAAAAGCCATCCCAGCACATAGGCTAGGAAGGCGTTAAACACCGCCATCGCGGTAACTATGATTAAAAAACTTAGTGCCTCCATGCACTAAAGACGAAAAACTTTTTTTTCAGGCTAAAAGAGAAACGTAGTCACAATTTCCGAAGTGCTCTACTATGCCTTTCTTTACCCCGCCGACCCACATTTTCACCCTACTGCGGGGAATGCCTAACATGCGGGAAAGGAACGGATACGAAGCATTGGGATACAGTTCGGTATATATCTCAAATACCGTTGCGGCGGCACCGTCGTATCGGTTACGTACGTACCCTATTATCTCGTTACGCAGATTTTCTACTGCTTCTTCGTATCCCGCCGTATCCGCTTCTACGACCGTCATACCCGCTACATCTACTTCATCAGTCCGCAGGATGTTAGGCGATTTACGAGAATCCAGGAAAGTAGCACGATAGGTTTTGAGGAAGTACCGCAAATAGTCGTTAACGACCGTGCCGCCCCTCGCTATCGCATTATACCCACGTATCAACGCATCAGACGCCATATCTTCGCTATACTCGTTGCCGGGTATATAGTGTTTTATCCGGTGCATATTATTTGCGTACCAGTTCATAAAATCACGCGCCTTAGCCTCGTTCTGAGGCGTCGGCTGAACTTCTTCTTTTCGTCTACCCATGTCTGTATTTATTTCTAAGTTCTTTTATTTCGTTCATTAAAAAAGTCTGGTTAGTCTCCTTAGACGCCAAGCGCTTACATACCTTGCCATCCCGTGTCTCCTTCACGATAAGCCGGTATACGTATATTTCCCGCAGTGCCCCGCGCCTCAATAAGCGTGCTACCGTCTGCTGGTAATGCTCTAAATTCCACGTAGTCGAAAACCATACCATACGGCGACCCCCGAATTGTAGGTTCAGGCCGTGCCCCGCCCCGGCGGGATGGATAAGCAAAAGACGTATTTTCCCGGCGTTCCAGTCCCTAAAGTCTTCTACCGTAGCTTTGCCCTTGCGCAACTCCCGCGCTTCCGGGAAAGCTGCCCGTATGCGGTCTATCTCGTGGCGGAATTGATACACTACAATAAAATTTTCATCCGGGTATTTATCCAAAAGCGCGCGTAGCGCATCCACTTTCACGGTATTGACTTCGTGCCAGGGACGCCCCGTGCCTTCCCCATCTTCGTAAATCGCTCCACTACTTATCTGCAATAGTTTGTTTGTCAGATCGGCCGCTGTCTTGACCGTTACACTGGCTTCATCGCCAATAAAGTCCAGAACATACTGCTCTTCCAGGGTATCGTATACTTCACGGTCAAACGGTGTAAGCATCAGTTCTATATCCTCCGTATGCAGGGCAGGCAACTCGATAAAGTCGCGTGTCTGCATGGTCAATGCTATGTCCTGTAGTTTATGCGCTATCACTTTAGGAGCTCCCGGACGGGGGATATACTCGTATACGATCATCCCGTTACCCCTTGTCGTGAAGTACTTATCTACGAACTTGCCAAACGTATCGCCCAGCCGCTCGCCATCGTCAATCAGAACCATCTGCGCCCACAGGTCTACGTAGCCGTTAGGCGATGGCGTGCCGGTCATCCCTATACGGTAGTCTATCGTCTTAACCGCCCTGCGCAGTTTCTTGAAACGCTGGCTATCCCGCGACTTAAATAGACTTAACTCGTCCAATACGATACAGTCGTACGGCAACTTACCCGTATATTTGCCATTCTTCTTTGTTATGTACCTGTCTATAAGCCAAGCTAAATTATCCACGCCTATAATGTATATTTCAGCATCGGCGTTAAGCGCCTTCACACGCTGTGCGGCAGTGCCGGCTATTACACTGTAGCGCGTACCTTCCAAATGTGCCCACGTCTCTAGCTCGTCGGGCCATGTGATGCGCGCCACTTTATCGGGAGCTACTACAAGCGTCTTAGTTATTGCCGCTTCGCGGTAGTGCATATCGTACAGGTAGCTGAGGGCAATAACCGTTTTGCTCAATGACATGCCCAGGAACAGGGCAGCCCGAGGATTGGCGTACAGGTGCTCGTAGGCTGTCTGCTGGTGCGGGTCTGTCTGGTAAGACCGGCCGCTTTTCTTGTTGTACAGCGTGCGTATCATAGGGATAGAATAAAGCCGGTTACAGACTCTTTGCTGTCTAACACTTCAACCCTAAAGCCCAGCGCACGCAAACGCTCGTGTACCCTGCGCTGGATAAGCGTAGGCTTTTCGCCCGGTGCCTTCAACTCCGCAAAAGCGATAGCGCCGCCAGGCAGCAATACTATGCGATCGGGAAAGCCGCGGAAGAATATCGGCGGGAACTTCACGCAAAGCCCGCCCAACGCTTCTACCTCCTTTACTAAAAACTTTTCTATTTTACGTTCTTCTGCCATAATCTTAGTTTATTTCATCGGTGGTAACGCATCCTACCGAAGTAATAGAGTTACCGACAACTAAATGATATACAATTATTTACCAACCAAAGTAACGCAAGTAACGCAAGTAACGCTATTTTCTATAACCTTTTATATATATAAAAAAATCGATTAAATCGTTTATATAATCAATATATATACCATTTTTACCTTTATGCCCTAAAAGATGTGTTACTGTGTTACTATCGTAGTTAGCATACTGTTTATAAATAAGTTAACGGTAACGCATCCGCAAAAAACATGCGTTACTTTTGCGTTACTTGCGTTACTATTTCGTCCATAGTCTAACCTTAAGTCCCTTCTTACTTACTATTTTTTGCCCCCATCCAGCTACCCGCATTATCTTCGCTATGCGGTTTTGGTCCATCCTCGATATAGGCCTATCACCTTGTACGGCCAGTTCCCACACCTCTTTTGTTGTTACTTCTGCCTTATCAGAAATGAAGGTTAATATGTCCTCTTCCCAAGCGTCAGACTCAAAATGCCGGCTTTGCACTTCCTCCGCATACTTCTCTATCTCCGCATCTAAATAAAGCGGCTCCCCCTGCGCTACCCGCTCCTTAGCCTCTGCCCATATTTGGGCAATCGTATCGGGGATAAGGTACTCCCACACTTTAGCCGCTCCCTCTTTCCCGGTAGTTGTCTGAACGGGCCAATATCTACGGTTTCCCGTTTCATCGTGCAGGAAGTCGCTTTTGTTGTGCGTACCGATGAACACGCATTGCCGCGGGAACACAATCTCTTTTCTATCGTAGGGACGTTTATAAATATCTTCGGTGCGACTTAGGAACTGTTTAGAGAACTCTGCCTCCACCTTACCGAACCCGCGCATTTCCGCTATTTCCAATATCCAGCGCCCCCGCATTATCGCTAAGTTCTGTTTATCGTCGGTAGTTAATTTCACGTTATCGGTAAACCATTCCCCACCCATTTTAGAAAGAAAAGTACTTTTACCGTTACCGCCTTTACCGATTAGGGTTAACATGTGATCGAACTTAGTACCGGGCTGATAGACTCGCTTCACAGCTGCACAGAAAGTTTTCCGGGTCACTGCACGAGTATAGGGAGTGTCACTTGCACCAAATAGCCTTATTAGCAATTCATCCAGCCTTTCTACTTTGTCCCACTCGGGTAAACTATCTAAATGTTCCCGTAACGGATGACGCCCATTGTCATACGATACGATCGCCATTGCGGTAACTACCAACTTATCGCCTTTAATCCCGTAACACTTTTCCAAGTACCTTCGTATCTGATTTATATCGTTATCATCCGAAGGGCGAGGATAGCGTACTATACCCTTATCCCACATAAAAGGCTTTACTACTTCGTCCCACATTGATAGAAGGTTAAGTTGTAAACGGTCCTTTAAATTCTCGTCATTATTCAGAATAATAACCGCATTGTCTATCGTACTCTCTACCGTATCCGTTTTTCCTATCATTGTTAAGCTCTCTATCCAATCGTCCGCCGTTGCTTTTTTTATGGCTCTGTCTTCTATCTCGTCGTAGTCGTCGGCGGCTTGTTCCCGGCGGCAGCGTACCACTTCCTTTTTAACCGGACCTAACTTACTGGCAAACTCCGCCATAGCCTTGTAACTCGGTAGCTTCGTTATCTCCGTATCCGGTTTGGCTTTTTCGTCCAGATCGGCGAACTTATGAAGCCGTACCAGGTCGAACGCATTAAGCAACTTACCGCCCGCTACGTCGGTAGCATGGTGCGAATATGCCAGTTTATTATCATAAACCACTAAGCCGCCGGATGTAGAACCGCCTATAAGGCTATAACGGTCGTGCCCCAGTTCCTCGCATGGCTCGTACACTTCGGTCAGGAACTCGGCTATAGCCTCGTCCATCGTGTAGGCCCTACAGAAAGCACCGACAATGCCGCCTTTATCTTCCGGGTCCTCCACCTTGCCGGAACCGTCACGCTTAACTACGTCCTTCACCCGTGAAGACACGGGCCACGTGGTTGGGTCCTGCCAGGCAGGCAACTCGGCTAACACTTCGTCCGCATCCATTATCGGCCCGTCCGTATAGTGAAATATAAACTCCCCGTCTTTGCTAGTGGATGGATAATACATCAAGCGGGTAGGCTGATAAGTCGTATCGTCGAACGCATCTATACCTAACCAACTGGCTACTACACGGGCGATCGCCTCGTATTCGTCCGGACTGACTTTACGGGATAACGGGAAGACAATACGTAAACGCGGGTCCTCCGGTGTATGCTTGTGCGTTGTATACATGCAGCCCGCGTACTCCATCAGCCCGAAGTCTATCCATAGGTCAAGCGTGCCGTAGTCCACATCCAGGCAGACGATCTGCCGGTAATCTACGTAGCCCTTCTTGCGCCTGCCCTCACGGAGATAACCGCCAACAAAACCGCCAACGTCCTTTATCTCCCCCTGCTTGTCTTTGCTGTAGGAGAAATACTGCTTTATTGTCTCACTGGTTCGCTCTGTCTGTGACAAGGTATTAACGATGTCTTGCCAGGTTGTACACTTGTTCTGCCACTTCGTAGCACGGCAAGTACTTGCAGTGGCAATGTCTAAGGTGATGTTATTTTTTAATGTGATCATAAATCATAATTTGTTCAGTATTCGTATATATTGTCAGAAAAACGTTGTATATTTGCGGCCCACCTTAAAATTAAATTAACATGAAACAATTTTTTATTAATCTTTTTAATTGGATTTGCGATCGTTCCGGCACTATCTTCAGCGGTATAGGCGTTCCTGCTGTATCATGGCTACTCTCACGCAGTAAGGCTAAAAAAGAGGCCAAAGAGAAAAAAGAAGCTCTTGAATTACAAAAAGCAGGGCAGCGACTACAGGTGAAACCCGATCTTTGGATTAATATAACCGGAATATACCCCCAAAAGCAGTCACTGTGTTTTGACTTAAACAATGATGGCGATACAGCTACATTATTAGATACCGTTATTTTATCGCAAAATTTGGTGCAGCAAAGTAATCCTTTTCCATGTCGTTTGGGCAAAGGTGAAAATATGAAACTATACTTCCAATACACAGGGAACAAATCAATTGACAACGACTCTTTCATAATAGAATTACATTTTAAAGACAAAGCGGATAACGAATATAAGTCTAGCATATCTGGTAAAAATATATTAAAAACAGGCTCAACTACTTTCATAATAAAATAGGACTTTGCTCTCTATTGGTGGTTATTTTTTATCGTATTATAAATAACCACCAATAGAAAGACCAATACAATAGGCATCCATATCGGAGCAAAGACATACGCCCACTCGATAGCGATTAAACCGCACATTTTTAGTATCGTAAGAATAAGGCAGATACCTACGGCCACAGGTAGTCCCCATTTATAAATATTCTGTTTCATAAGTCTAATCCTTTTTATAATATTTACTTATATATCCGTCACCCTTTAGCGGTAAGCCTTTTGCCCATGCGGGCCCCACGGACATTATATCATTCATCACATCCAACTTTTCAGCGGCTTCGCTTTCCGGTACTTCGCATACTATTTCATCGTGGATGTGCATAAGTATCGGTAACCCTGCGTCGTAGTATATACGGTGCATCGTATCACATAGGCAATCACGGGCGATAGCCTGCGTAATGTTCTCTACCAAAGAGCCGCCGTACGTATCGGTTTTAACCCATATCTTTTTTACCTGATCCATTCCCCAATAGCTAAGACGCCCTTTTCCCACGGACGCACCGTAATAGCTAAGACGCCTGCCGCTGGGTAGTTCGATGAAAAGATAGCCACGGTCATAAGAAAAGATAAGAGAGCAATACTTTTTGCGTAGTACATATCTCGTCTTCTTCTCTATAACATGTTTAGCTGCGGCCTCGACTTCGCGCCAATATTTAACTATATTCGGATTAGCCGAACGCCACGCCTTTACAATTGCCGGTAACTCCCCTTCTGTCAGACCTTCGCGTAACGCCCCCATAGCGATAAGAGCACCTACCGAACCCTGGTATCCCAAAGCCAGTGTAGCTACTTTACCTTTGGCCCGCAAGTCGCTGCCGTGGCTAATCATTTCCAAAGGAACATGAAACATATTAGCGGCCGTAGCCTCGTAAATTTTACCGTGGGTATGGAATACATCTAATACCCATTCTTCCCCCGCCTCCCAAGCCAATACACGCGCCTCGATAGCCGAGAAGTCCGATACAACTAAAGAGCAGCCGGGAGCGGCAACGAGCGCAGTGCGGGTAATACGGCTTATTACATCGGGCAAGTTATCATACAATAAATCGGCGATTCCTTTACGCACAGCCTCGCGGGCGGTTTCAAGCCCTTTCTTTAATGTGCGTTTCAGGTTTTGTATCTGGACCCCTCTACCCGCAAAACGTCCGGTACGGTTAGCACCATAAAACTGTAGTAGCCCGCGTATACGCCCATCCTTGCACATGTATGTTAACATTGTATCGTACTTACTGATAGAGGTATTAGACGCAAGTTGGCGAAGCCGGAAAACACGTTGCACATGATCGGGTAACAAATCACCGTCCAGCGCATCCTTTAAGTAGTCCTTTCCAAGGCTGTGCACTTCGTATCCCAACTCCTGACAAAGCCAACGTTTTAGCTGTGGCAGGCTATTCGGATTATCTATACCGGTAATGTTAACGAGCTCATCGTGAACCCCTTTTGTAAATTCGTCATTCGCCTCTAACGCGGCTTTTATTAGTTCCAAATCTATAGTTATACCGGTGGCGTTAATAACCTGGTCCAGTACCCAGTTACCCCACTCCGCTTGTGACAGTCCGGGAAAACGCATAAGATACCGGTATATCTCCATTTCCGTTTTAACATCCTGCCGGTTATACTCAGTGAATGCCGCCCATTTCTCATGCGCGTGCTCCGGTAAATTACGGGTTCTGCCTCCGTTACTTTTAGTCGGTTTACAGGGTTTACAGAAATAAGATATTAAGGCTTTACCGCGCGTATCCTTTTGCTCGGAAAGCCCTAATATCTGCCCTATCTTATCCAGGCTAAGCGGTAGCCCCAGATAAGCGGCTCCTATCATGGTACAAAACCACTGCGTTAAGTCCAAACTTAATCCGTAGTGGGTACCAATACAGACAAACTCAAAGTTTGCGTTATGCGCAATCTTCTGCACATCCGGGGCTGTTAGCGCCTTCCATACATCTGCGGGGATACTCTCGCCAGGGAAAGTATCACCGGAAGTATCCAGCGCATAAACAGGCCCTTCGTCAAAACTATACGCGAAAAGAATAATACGAAAACTGGGGTCCTCCGCATAACGGTATACCCCAACATCGGATACATCCAGATCGCAATACGTTTCTATATCTATATGTAAATGCCTCATAATGTAATATCAATTAATTCGTTGCAAACTTCATCCGGGTAGTTATCCAGGATAATGCACCATAACCCTGTAGGAAGACGAGCGGTTAGGATACCGCCCGGCCTTACCTCAAAAGTAACCCCGCTATGTTTGAGACGGCGTACTTTTGCAATTAACTGTTGATGTTCTTTTTTCATACTTCCATCCGTTAAGCTGGTATACTCGTTTCCTGGCAGTTTCCCGATCACTGTAAAGCGGTTCATTTCGTACAGGACTCAATCTCGCCGTAGTCCCATCTGAATAAACACAAACGCAAATCCTATAATTTCGCCCACACACTGAATATGAATATTCCCCTACTTTCATGTTGGTTCCTTTCTATCTTGTTATTAGCTAAATTTGACTCATAGTTTCCGCGAACTCTTTCTCAAAATCAAGCGATTCCCCGGAAATATTTGCAAGAGTGGCTCTAAGCATAAAGTTGCGAAAGGCAATTTGACATTTTTCTTTTGTTTCCTGCTTTACCATCTCGGCAGCTTCTAAGGCGTGTTTTTGAGAAATAACGCCGATATACTCGTAGTAACCACCTGCTACGTCTGTGCGCTCTGCAATATATTGCTGCACTGCTTCTGATATTGTTATTTTACTCATATCTAATCTGTTTTACGTAATTATTTCAATCCCTTCTAACCATGCTTTTGGCAACATCGGCAACAAGTCGATAAGGCGCTCCAATGAATGCTGTTGTTTTCCGGCAGCCCCGAAACAGTATTCTGTATTCTGCACAGAGCTCATATAATACGGTACCGATTTACGGCAAAAACCAGCAGGCAGCGCCTTTTTATCCTTGAATAATACCTTGCAGGCATTCTGTACGTCGTAACCGTGCTTTTCCATCAAGTAACGGATATCGAACAGAACCTGTATAGCTTCTCTGTTCTTTTCCAGAAAGGCAAGCCCTTTTTGTGTGTATTCCCCGCCTTTGTATTGGGGTTGTTGCCGTTTAGGCCGGCTGGCCCGTCGCATTAATTCTTCTCGCATATTACCGGGAAAACTATATGTACACTTGAACCCTTGTTCGTTGATTCGCTCCGACACACATAAATTTTTCGAAAGACGGGCGTTTTCCAGTATATCCTCTATTTCCCTTTTTAATGATATGTTTCTCACCATACTTTTATAGTTAGGGGGTTAAATCCAAAGGGCGGCCGTTTCAAAGCCGCCCCCTTCCATTTTGATTAGTGATTATGTTAAATCTTCATCGTCATAGTCGTCTGCACTTGCCTCAAAGCCGCCTAACCGCTCGCCATCCTCCATCTTCATAAGGCTATTAAGGAAGAAGCCGAACCCCTTAGTCTTGTTATTGAACGGATAGCAGACAATCGCACCACGACAATAACAGCCACTATACACATCGTCCAAATCTATAATATCCTGCTTATCGGAATCAAATACTTTCGGCTGGTTCTTTGATGCGGCTTTAAGGAAGTAGCATCCCTCGTACTCGGCCGCCTCCGGATGTTCTTCCAGCCATTCATCCCCATCTCTCAGAGGGTTCCACAGTTTTGGACTAGTTAGAGGCAGCCCCTTAAACACGCTTTCTTTATTCGACTGATATGCCGATTTAATAGCTGCTTTAATCTTTTCTACATCCGGGTGATCTTTAGGGATTAAGAAAGTAGTGTCGTACTTCTTTTCTCCATCTTCCTCAAAGCTAGACGGTTCTTTAATGTGCACGTAACTTACACGATGCTTGCCTAAAACCACTTTTAAAGGATTCTTTTTGCTTTCTGTTGTTGCCATAATCTTAGTCTTTGTACGGAAGTCTTATTTCTTCGGGATGTGGCGTCCTCCGTACATTACCCGCCGCACTACCCGTATCTGATATGTTCGATATGTTGCGTTTACGCACCCACTTAACCGTATTGACATAGGCACCATACGAGCCAGGTTCTAAGTATCGTACCCGGTAGCTCTTTTCGCTTTCTCCTATAATCTCGACACGAAGGCTATGCGCCGTATATCCGCCTTGAAAGTCAGTTAGTCGATAATTGTAAATCGCTGTTTTCATATCAAATATCATTTTGTTCATTAAACCTTATGTCCGATACCAAGCGGATTTTATAGGGATTATCCGCATTGCCTGTCAGTACGTAATTGCCTTTTGCATCCAGTTCGTAGCAGGCGGCTATGCGGCCGCCCGGATAGAGTTCAATACATTCGTAACTTTTGCCATCCAGCGTAAAGACCTGTAACGGCTCTAAATCAGTTAACTTCATTACGTTTTCTCCTTTTTCTTTGCCGGCATTCCCCGCGCCATAATTAACCTGCCTACCCATATACCCAGGTTAACTAAATCCTGTTTGGTGCGTAACACCATATCAAGAATAAGGCACATATCATCGCCTGTGACATCAGAAGAAGCGTACGCCCTTCCGCCACTTGGGTCGTCAGGCTGGCGATCAACAACGCCTATAAAAAACTTAACTCCTTCCTCTTTCAGTGCTTCGGCGGCATTGTCGATAATCTGGTTAATCCGGTTTTGTTTTCTTTCGTTCTGACTCATTGTTATTTACGTTAAATCATTTTCATCATCGTACTCGTCAGCCGCAGAAGCCCCCACCGCGGGACGTGCATCGTCTTCCGGTGCTAACTGCGGGTTACCAGGTAGCGTTACTACTTGATCAGCAAACAACTCTTTAAACTTCTTAGGGCCTACCATCTTTTCGATAGCCGTTAAAGCCTTTAGAGATGAATCAAAAATTGCATCGCTGTCGTAGTTCTCACCTAGCAGGATGTCTACTACATCGTCTTCGTTTTTAAAGGAGCGCTTACTACGCCCGGCCACCAGCTTAAAGCCCGGTACCTTCTTACCGTTTTTTAAATTAGCGAGTGTTTCGGCTTCTATCTTCTTTACCCACGAAGCGACTAACGGGCCATACGTCAATACAGTAGCGGTATCCGCAGGGGTCATTACTCTTTTATCCTTTATCGCCTTCACATCCGCGAAACGGTCGTAATATGCTTTGCACGAAGTTCGGGCCTTGCAGAACAGGCAGTGATTACCGGGGACAAAATCGCCCATACCAGCTATAGCTACTTTAGCCTTTGGCCCTAACTCGTTTTCGGCCCATAGTAATAGGTCCTTCCGAGATAGCTCCCAATTAGAGGCGCCACCGGCACGAGGCTGGTAGATGTGCATTACTACCGTCTCCGCATTCGACTTACTTTCCAGCAGTGCCCCCAGAGCGTATATCATTAGCTGTTTATTACCGGTAGCCGTAACCCTCTGTCCGGCTCCATACTTAAAGTCTGTTACGTGAATAACTTCGGGTTTTATACCGGTAGCGTCCGCAGTACCATAACCCAGAGGAATATACTTAGTCACGTCGTACTTATGCTCGATAAGGATTTTACCCCCATTATCCATTACATAACTTACATAATCCTCGCAGTGCTGGTACATCTCTTTAAACTCGGTCGGCTTTTCCTGTCCCTGGTAATAGGCATTTACCCGATCTTCCAGACTAGACAGCATCCCGTTAAAAGTCTTTTGCGGACCTTTGAAAAGACCGGCACGCGCACTAAGCAGCAACGCTGCTAATTCATGCGCTAACGTACCCTCTTCTGCGTACGGGCTCTCCTCGTCCGGTATCTGTTCTTCAAACCGGGCGGAAGGCGTACAGACAAGCCACCTGTACGCCGCCGACGGGGATAATATCGCGTGTTCACCTGCCATTAGTCCAGTGCTGGGAAAATGTCGGTAGCGGCTTCACCGGCACCGTAACGGGTAATAGCATCAAAAAACGCATCGTACTGCTCTGTTGACAGTTCAGAAGCACGGCCGGCATCGAAATTCGCAAGCAAAAACTTAATGTCCGCGCTTTTACCTTTCTTTGTATGCTTCGTAACTTCTGCTTTGATCGCTTCTAATTTAGCGTCATCGTCCAAGTCTGAGAACGCAGGCTTTTCAGCGGCTGCTGCCGGCTTTGAAGCGGCGGGACGCTGCGTCTTTGTCGTTGCAGCAGGTGCAGCAGGCTTAGCAGGTACCTCGGGTTTCGCGGGGGACTCCGGTTTAACCTCTTCTACTTTTTCCGTGCTTAGCAACTTCGCACTAGTAGCCATAAAGCCTCTAGTTAAAAAAGCCATAGTTTGTTGTCCTAACTCAATGTTTACATTCACTGTTACTTCCATAATCTTTTATTTTTAATTGGTTATTACTTGCGCATTTTGCGCCCTTATTTAAATGTCTTATCAGATAAACCGCCGCTCCCAGATTAACCAGAACGACGCTGTAATAAGCTAGAGTTGCACCCGCAGAACCTCCGTCAAACTCCGTACAGGACATCATTAACGAAAGAGTAAGGTATCCTCCCAGCAGGAGTCTTTTAGATTTCATATTGCCCTCCCTTCTAACTCGGCCTCGGCCCGTTTTAAGGCGGCAATCTCCAACCGACTGAAATAGATTGGTGAGTTTTTCGCTATGCCTCTACGGGTGCCTTTTATATTTCCTTTTTTAATGTGGAAATCCAACCATCGCCGCCCAGCAATTTCGCAAGCCTCCCTATAGTTCACGTCGTCAAAAGAAGGGTTCTGTAGCTTTAGGATAGCCAGTGCGCCAAGTTCAGCGCCTTTCATTAAATCCCGTTTTAGAAAGAATAGATCACCCATATTACTTTACTTGTTACGAGTTACTACAATCGACTCAGCCCCCACCGATACCGAAAAGGATTTGCCGGTATCACTCCCCAATGAAGCAGCGGTAGAGCGAACGCTACTCGGGATATACTCTCCCTTCGGGAGGGTTAATTCTTCTTTGACCTTTAAAGAGTCTAAGGCCCCGCGTACATTAAGTTTTTCCGTTGTTACCATATTTATTTATATATTTATTTATATATTTGGCTGTTTATTTATTTGTTGATGCAAATATATGAATTAAGTTCATATAAGAACATAATTCATATGAACTATTTTCATATACAAACAGTTAAATTATGTTTTATGCCTATAAATCAAGAGTTTAAAAAAATTATAGATCGAATTAAATATGAATATTCTATCAACCAAGCTCAGATAGCTGACAGGTTAGGAGTTAAAAAGACATATCTTTCTGATATGATAAACGGGCGTGTACCCTATAATGAAACGATGGCCAAAAAGATAGGGGAAGCCTTTCCTCCGCAAATAAATGGCGGCGACACGCATGTCACCAAAACACCTTATACGCCCAATGCTCACGTTATAGAAAATATAGAGTACGTAAATATCCCATTAGTGCCGGTACGTGCTCGATGCGGGTACTTATCCAGCTTCGGCGATCAACAATACATAGACAGCTTACCTACCATACCCGTTATAATCGACAGGGCCTATCACGGAAGATACATGGTATTTGAAGCAGATGGTGACAGCATGGACAACGGTAGTAGTAGCGCAATACGTGATGGAGATAAACTCCTATGTAGGGAAGTGCAGCGACATCTATGGCTCCCTAAGCTACATTATAATGATTGGTACTTTGTCGTAGTACATAAGACGGAAGGAATTTCTATAAAACAGATTATAGACCAAGACGAACAGGGCAATATCCGATGTCACTCTTTGAACCCATTATTTAACGATTATACGTTAAATCTAGATGACGTATCGGAATTATATAATGTAGTTAAGGTAGTAGAGCGAAGTATGCGATTATAATCATTTTGTAGCATAAAATAATGTTATAAATTAACCACTAAAATAAAAAGAAACGATGAAAAAATTTGTAACCGTAGTTGTTATCATGCTAACGGCAGTAATGTGTTACGCGCAAGAAGCGTCTGCCCTCTTTGAGCAATATACCAAAGAAGGGAGATATACTATTGATAACGGCAATATAGTCGTATCTAAAATTATAGAAGAGATACCCGGCACCAAAGACGACATATATGGTAGAGTAAAGGCATATTTTGTCCGTGCGTATGGTGACAGTAAGTCTGTGATCCAAACGGATGACAAAGAGGGAGGCCTTATCATAGGTAAAGGTATATACCCTTCTCTTACAACTTTTAGCCTCGGAGTTTGGACAATAAAAGCGTATCACATACTCCGTGTTGATATAAAGGATGGAAGGGCCCGTATTATATGCAGCGCCTCTTCTATGATTCCCAATAGTTCCGCCCATCCTGGTAACGAAGGAGAATACTTAATAACAGACTATGCTCCTATAACAAATAAACGCGCAATGTGGACTCCCAAAGGAGCCCAAACAAAAGCCTTTGTTAACTTGGTAGATCGTATGAACAATAGCATAACAGAGCTAGAAAGCGCACTAAAAGGGGGAGGGCTCTTACAGTCAGAGGAAGAAGACTGGTGAAAAGTGCGACTACATATATTTCTTATAAAAACTATTTTTGAGTAGAAGGAACTTTAAAAACTATATCATGGCTCAAAAAACTAAAATCAAAAAGCCAGCAACCACGAAGCCCCCACGTGTAACGCAGCCTCCAAGAGAAACAATAACCGGACTAAGAGCGATATCAAAAACATTAATAGAAGCTAAGCCCAATAAAAAGAAGAAAGTATAAGAGCGCAAGTCAATAGTAAAAACAAAGAGAAGGAGCCAAAAAGAATATAAATCACGATTTTGTATTTGTTAGCTCTTTCTTTATTATGCCGTAACATAAACTCAATGCTTTCTTGTAAGCTCTCTATCTCATATTTTTTGAAATTTTCTTCCTTTCTCACGTTATAGTTTTTTAGAGTCGCTAGCACCAGACGTTCACGAGGTGGCGCCCCCACACCCTTAGTGTCACCTGGTGAGATAAGATTACGGGTAATGTATATAGATACGCATATACATACGATAGCAAATAAGGCTACCAATACCGAATAATAGATTGTTTTTATCTGCGCAGCAGACATTATAATAAACGGGTATACCGCTACTATTATCCCTAATACCGTCTGACTACGGCTTGATATAGTATCCGCAATACTATTTAATTCAGCTAACCGCTTTTCTCCTTGTTCAAAAACATAATTAGTTATGTCGTCATTCATTAACTCCCACATTTCATCGGTAATCCATTTTTCTGACTGTTCCATAATATGACCTTTTATAAGATGAAGTTTATGTATATTAAGTTTTCTATTAAAGCAAATACAGTAGTTCTAATTCGGACCAGTCAAACAGGTCCAGAACCTTTTTATTTGCATTCCATATTACAGACCAGTCCCGATCTATATAAATGTCGGTAACCCTCATTTCTTTGTCTACGTGGTTTAACGCTTCGTGTACGGTCGCTTTATCTATGCCTACTGCTGCCGATCGGGCTATAGTTGCCCAGGAATGTCGGGCAGCATAATAAGTCAAGCCCTCTATTCCAATAACCTCGCCTACCCTTTTCAATCCCTCGTTTATCGCTCGGTTAAATGACTTTTCATTAGCGTAAAGCAGATAAAAATTAAACATACGTTTCCCGTAAGGGTCCTTATACTTGTCGAGCAAGAACGCCGCAGGGGATTCTAGACGTACACGCATTTCCGCCCTGTCATCCCTTCGCGTCTCAGTTTTCTTTCGGTTATAGGTAAGGACGTTGCCTTTCGCCGGAGGCGCATTAAACAGATCAGCGCTATTCATCCCAATGAAAATAAAGGAAAGTAAAAAACAGTCCTTAGCTATATTCTCCTTTTTCCGCTTAGACACTTCTTTAACGTAGGGTAAGTTTATTATAGCCTGTATCTTCTCAACCGGAATAGCACGTTTTTTAGTCGTTACCGACGCCTTTACTTTGAAACGGTCAAACGGAGAGTACGGGATATTAATAATCCCCCTGTCTTCGTCATTATATTCGTCCTTTGCCTGGTTATACAGTTTGCGGATACAAGACATGTACAAAGACACAGCCCGGTTTCCTTTTGTACGTTTCGGAGCCTCTTTAACGTCTTTCCGATTACTTCCCCTACGGCTGGGGTCCTTTTCTATAAAGATCTCAAAACCCCGCAAAAATGCTACTGTTATATCCGAGATGTCCAGTGCATTACCTGCATAGCGTCGCAATGTATTAATAGCAGCCTTATAGATTCGGGCGGTACCTTCCGATAAGCCAGGTATCTTCCCTTGTGCGTACTCTATAAAGTCTAATCGGAATGTATCACCACCGGTTAAACGATATTTCAGTTTATCTACCAGCGCATCTATAGGCATCTCCAATATTTCCATACCGAAGCCGTTACAGATAGCACGGCACTTACTTACTATATCCTCACTTATGTCAAGTACTTGGGCATTCTTGATTTTTCCTCGTTTTGTTACTTCATGTTCCGTTACAAATAGGTTCGTAGAAAATCGGCGTACCTCCCTGTTATGGGTAACACGAATGCGCACATTATAGGTACCATCCCGGCGCTTATTTTGTATCTCAGCTTTAAAAGTAGGCATATCACATCAACATTATATCAACTTTGAGCTACAAATGTACACAAAAGTATGATTATTCACCTGAAAAAGTTGACATGAAGAATATATTATCCCCCTCAAATAAAAGCGAAAAATACTCAAAATGGTATTTTTTAGTCATTTTTTGGGCGTTAGTATTGTATATTTCAAGATTAATCGCCATCTTTGCGCCGTACTTAATAAGAGGGGGGGGTTAGCTCATCTGGCTAGAGCGTAACACTGGCAGTGTTAAGGTGATCGGTTCGAGTCCGATACTCTCCACACCCAATTAATAAAAATAGTAAATATTTCATCATTAAAGTGGGGAAATCCGTGAGGACTTCCCCATTTTGTTTTTTCCAGGATTTACCACAGAGTATACCGGTATACAACACTATATACGAAACAGGACAAAAAACGAAGGAGATAGTGTTAGTTATTAGAGTTAACGAAACATGGAACGGAGTCTATTCCAGAAGCCCTCCGTTTTTTCCTCGTTCGCCTTATATTTTTCGATCATCTCGCTGGTTTCTTTCTTATATCCGTCCAGCGATGCCCCCATTTCGTCTAAGCTCGCTATACCTTCTATTATCATCTCCACTTCGTCTTTGGCCGCCGGCTCAGTTCCGGTTTCGACCTCTTCGTTTTCCAGCTTCCCGGCATCCGGCATTGTCTCCCCGGACATCGCGAACTTCGCCTCCGTCGCCGCCATCATCTCTTTCCACGCCCCGCTTTGAGCATAGTTTTCGTCTACCAGCGCTTTTATCTGGAGCTGCCGTATTTCCTGCGCTTCCTTCCGCGACACCACCTCCACGTCTCTACCAAAATATGTTCGGGCACACCTTTCAAATTCGCTCTCGATTTTCCTCCAAGCGCCCTTTTCACCCAATCTGCTTTTGAAGCTGTTTTCCGTGCTATTGTATTTATACATTTCCCTCTCCAGACGGGCGACCCTCGTAATCAATTCCCGGCGCTGAGCCCGCAGTTCCATTTCACGGATATGCAAATTCCCCACCTCGTCCGACAGTTCCTGCAGGCTTTCATCCTCTCCGGTGTTTCCGGCCTCCCCCACGTTTGGGCACTTTTCCCATTTGAGAAGTCGTTTTTTGAGTCTCTCTACGCGCTTCTCGTTCTCCCGGTTTTTCTCTTTCAGCCGTTCGCACCGTTCAATGTAATATATCTCCTTGTCGCGCAGGTCACTGCACATCCGATTAGCGTCTTCATGGTTCTGCCTTGCTCTCAGCAGCGTATGCTCCATTTCCTTAAAAGAGTCGCGGCTTCGTTCAAGGTCGGTTTGGAGACGCTTGATAAGTTCGTCCGAGCTTTCGGGCAGCCTCCTGGTCACCTTCCTGTACGCTATGAGGTAGTCTTTTACAGACTCAAATCCCATTTCCCGAGCTATCCGATACAGAGGGGCGGCTGTGAAGGCACTGTTGAACAGTTTTCGATCTTCGGTGTTCAGCTTGTCAATCATCACGCAGAGTAGTCGGTGCAGAACGGGGAGGAAATCATCCAGAAGACGCATCTTGAGTCCGGCATCTTCGTCTGCACGCAGTTCCGCCTCGATGCGCTGCTCAAACTTCGCGCAAAGTTGCTCGTAATTGGTTTTCAGGTGCGCCAACCGTTTTTCTTTCTCTACCAATTCGCACACGCTCCCGTCATCAATCAGCACCACGCTGCCCACAACGGAAGTGGTGATTTGGCTTTCACGTACCCACGCTATCACTCTCTCTACACTGATTCCATATTTATCAGATATACTTTTTACTGACTTCCAATCGGCCATATCGATACAATTTAAGGTTTGCAGAAATCAGATGCAGAGTACGAAGCACTCGCAATTTACATAATAATAGTATTAACGGACGGTTCACCCAATCACCCTTCTGCACCCGCTAAATTAATCATTTATTACATAATAACGAATCATTTGTAAATAAAATAATCGCATAGTCCTATCTTTTAACATTCACACGAGGTCCGTACGGCTCAATGAAGGTATCCCCGACGTTTTCTCCAACGCTGAAAACATTTCATCAGCGCCTCCTAGCTGACTTCGGTGATGCGATAACGACGGACAGGACCGGCATGCAGTTTATGATAGGAACAACTACAGTAACCCGTTATGATAAAAAAGAGATTCACTAGTGAAAGAAAGCACCCTCTTACACAAGAAGATGTACGTTATCATAAAAGACAGACGAGCGATTACAACACCTACTGCATGAGGAAGAGAAAACATCTCTCCACCTCCGATTATCATATACAAATAAAGAAAGAGAAAGCCTAAAGATCGGCAAGAGGCAACCAACCGACACATTTTATTTCTTTCTATCCTCTTTGATTGCAATATTATTGTTACTTTTGCAGCAATTTAACGAAAATCGAATAACAATAAATCGCAAGATATGATAGCTAAGATTAATCAACTTCTTGAAGAGGTGGGGGCCTTGAAAGCCGCCAATGCCGAAGAACTCGAAGTTCTGCGCATCAAATACCTCAGCAAGAAAGGAGCCATCAATGACTTGATGGCAGATTTCCGCAATGTGGCTGCCGAACAGAAAAAAGAAGTCGGCATGAAGCTCAACGAGCTGAAAACAAAAGCACAAGAAAAAATCAACGCACTGAAAGAACAGTTCGACAACCAGGACAACGGACAGGACGATCTCGACCTGACCCGTTCGGCTTATCCCGTGGAGCTGGGCACACGCCATCCGCTTTCCATTGTGCGCAACGAAATCATTGACATCTTTGCCCGTCTGGGATTCAACATTGCCGAAGGTCCGGAAATAGAAGATGACTGGCATGTGTTCTCCGCACTCAACTTTGCCGAAGACCATCCGGCACGAGACATGCAAGACACATTCTTCATCGAATCCCATCCCGACGTACTACTGCGCACACACACCTCATCGGTACAGAGCCGTGTGATGGAGGTTTCGCAACCACCTATCCGTATCATCTGTCCGGGACGCGTTTACCGTAACGAAGCTATCAGCTATCGTGCACACTGTTTCTTCCACCAGGTAGAAGCGCTGTACGTAGACCGCAATGTATCTTTCACCGACCTGAAACAAGTGTTGCTGCTCTTCGCCAAAGAGATGTTCGGTGCCGATACGAAGATTCGCCTGCGTCCGTCGTACTTCCCGTTCACAGAACCCAGCGCCGAAATGGATATCAGCTGTAACATCTGCGGCGGAAAAGGCTGCCCCTTCTGCAAACACACCGGCTGGGTCGAAATCTTGGGTTGCGGAATGGTAGACCCGAACGTACTTGATGCCAACGGAATAGACAGCAAAGTGTATAGCGGATATGCTCTGGGTATGGGTATCGAACGCATCACAAACCTGAAATATCAGGTGAAAGACCTCCGCATGTTCTCCGAAAACGATACACGTTTCCTGAAGGAGTTCGAAGCGGCCTATTAAATTTTACTGCCGCAGACATGAACACAGAGTCTCACAGGGTTTTCTTAAAATTAAAAGAGGCTCTCTGTGAGACTTTGTGTTACTCTGCGGTCCAATCAAAACCACCATACTATGTCCAAAGATAGGCTTGTCACCCCCAGCTATGTTCTGATACTGGCAGCAAACTTCCTTTTATACTTTGCCTTCTATCTGATTCTGCCTGTATTGCCTTTCTATCTGACTGAAATTTTCCAAACCGGAAATGCAGCCGTAGGGGTCATTTTATCCTGCTACACCGTAGCTTCACTCTGTATCCGCCCCTTCTCGGGCTATCTGCTGGACACGCTGGCACGCAAGCCACTCTACCTGATCGCCTACTTCCTGTTCATCACCGTCTTTGCCGGATACATCCTTGCCGGGGTGCTGTCACTGTTCATCATGCTCCGGGTGGTGCATGGACTGGCTTTCGGAATGGTGACCGTAGCGGGTAATACCATCGTAATCGACATCACTCCTTCTTCCCGCCGCGGAGAAGCGGTAGGCTACTACGGACTGATGAACAACACGGCCATGAGCTTCGGACCGATGATCGGACTTTTTATGCACGACACCTGTTCGTTCGAGACCATCTTCCTGTGTTCACTCCTCTCCGGTACAGTGGGGTTTGCGGCTGCCTTCCTGGTAAAGACACCTGTTAAGGAACCGGTAAAACGTGAACCGATTTCACTGGACCGGTTCGTATTAATTAAAGGTATACCTGCGGGAGTGGCATTGCTCCTACTCTCCATTCCCTACGGCATGACGAGTACTTATATAGCCATGTATGCCAAGGAGATCGGGATCACACTCAGCTCCGGGCTGTTCTTCACCTTTATGGCAGTGGGCATGGCTGTCTCACGCATGTTTTCCGGACGTCAGGTGGACAAAGGACGTATCACACAAGTCATCACCCTGGGACTCTATCTGGTGTGTGCCTGCTTTTTCACACTGGCAGCCTGCGGCAAATTGATGTCGCTGAGTCCCGAACTGACAGATGTGCTTTTCTTTATGGTGGCTCTGTTGCTGGGAGTCGGATTCGGCACCATGTTTCCGGCCTTCAATACCCTGTTTGTCAACCTGGCCCCTAATAGCCAACGCGGCACGGCCACTTCCACCTACCTGACTTCATGGGATGTAGGCATCGGCATCGGCCTGATACTGGGCGGATATATCGCCCAACTGACTTCGTTCGACATGGCTTACTTCTTCGGAGCTTGCCTGACGGTGGTTTCCACCTTTTATTTCAACCTGAAAGTCGCACCCCATTATCATAAGAACAAACTAAGATGACAAAGAAAGAACGTTATGAAAAAGTAATCGCCTGGTTTCAGGAAAATGTGCCCGTGGCCGAAACGGAACTGCATTACAACAACCCGTACGAACTGCTGATCGCCGTTATCCTCTCCGCACAGTGTACAGACAAGCGGGTGAACATGATCACCCCTAGAATTTATCAGGATTTCCCCACACCGGAAGCACTGGCTGCTACCACACCGGAGGTGATATTCGAGTACATACGCAGCGTATCTTACCCCAATAACAAGTCGAAACATCTGGTGGGCATGGCACGCATGCTGGTGAACGACTTCAACAGCGAAGTACCCGATACTCTTGAAGAACTGATCAAGTTGCCCGGTGTAGGGCGCAAAACGGCCAATGTCATTCAGTCCGTCGTGTTCAACAAAGCTGCCATGGCGGTAGACACTCACGTCTTCCGCGTGAGTCACCGCATCGGACTGGTAAGTAATTCCTGCACCACCCCGTTCAGTGTAGAAAAAGAACTGATGAAGAACATCCCCGACGAGCTGATTCCCATCGCTCACCACTGGCTGATCCTGCACGGACGTTACGTCTGTCAGGCCCGCACTCCCAAATGTGAAACCTGTGGTTTACAATTGATGTGTAAATATTACTGTGAGAAGTATAAAGTTAGCAAAGACACACCGAAGAGGAAGAATAAATAACGATTTCATAGCAAAAAAGAGAAATTAATACTAACTTTGCGGTCATCATAAAAGAAACTAACACTTTTAAAGTAAATAAATAAAGTATTATGCAGACAATTGACAATTTCAATTTTGCCGGTAAAAAGGCATTCGTTCGCGTGGACTTCAATGTACCCTTGGACGAAAACTTCAACATTACAGACGACACTCGTATCCGTGCTGCACTTCCTACCCTGAAGAAGATTCTGGCAGACGGTGGTAGCATCATCATCGGTTCTCACCTGGGCCGTCCGAAAGGCGTTGCTGACAAATTCTCTCTGAAACACATTGTTAAGCATGTATCAGAGTTACTGGGCGTTGAAGTTCAGTTTGCCAACGACTGTATGGGCGAAGAAGCTGCTGTAAAAGCCGCTGCTCTGCAACCGGGCGAAGTGCTGTTGCTTGAAAACCTTCGCTTCTACGCTGAAGAAGAAGGCAAACCAAGAGGATTGGCTGAAGACGCAACCGACGAAGAAAAAGCCGCAGCCAAGAAAGCCGTAAAAGAGAGCCAGAAAGAATTTACCAAGAAATTGGCTTCGTATGCAGACTGCTACGTAAACGACGCATTCGGTACAGCTCACCGTGCTCATGCTTCTACAGCACTGATCGCTAAATACTTCGACACCAACAATAAGATGTTTGGCTACCTGATGGAAAAAGAAGTGAAAGCCGTTGATAAGATATTGAACGACATCAAGCGTCCGTTTACTGCCATCATGGGTGGATCAAAAGTATCTTCTAAGATCGAAATCATCGAAAACCTGCTGAACAAGGTAGACAACCTGATCATCACAGGCGGTATGACTTACACTTTCACCAAAGCAATGGGTGGACAGATCGGTCTGTCTATCTGCGAAGATGACAAACTGGATCTGGCTCGCGAACTGATGCAGAAAGCCAAAGACAAAGGTGTAAATCTGGTATTAGCTGTTGACGCTAAGATTGCTGACGCTTTCTCTAACGATGCCAATACTAAATTCTGCCCGGTTAACGAAATTCCTGACGGATGGGAAGGTCTTGACATCGGTCCGAAATCTGAAGAGATCTTTGCCGAAGTGATCAAGAATTCTAAGACAATTCTTTGGAATGGTCCGACAGGTGTATTCGAATTCGAAAACTTCACTCACGGCTCTCGTTCAGTAGGCGAAGCTATCGTTGAGGCTACTAAGAACGGCGCTTTCTCACTCGTTGGCGGTGGCGACTCTGTAGCTTGTGTCAACAAGTTCGGTCTGGCAAACGGTGTATCTTATGTTTCTACAGGCGGTGGAGCACTGCTCGAAGCAATCGAAGGAAAAGTTCTTCCGGGTATTGCCGCTATCCAGGAATAAGACTGAAGTGAATCACTATAAGACAGAAAAGGCAACCCCGCTCGGAGTTGCCTTTTTTAAAAGCCGGAAATGGGGAGAGAGCCTCCTTTTCAGTATCCTGTTCCTTTTCTTTCTATCAGCCTGCACAGGAAAGAAAGAGAAGCATTCCGCTTTGCCGGAACTGCAAACTCTGACTTTCGGACTGATGCCTTCTTTCGATGGACTGCCTTCTCTGGTTGCTGTCCGTCAGGGTATTTATGACTCGCTGGATATCAAAATCGATTTCATTACTTATGCTTCGGCAACTGACCGCGATGCCGCTTTTTTATCGGGGAAACTGGATGGTATGCTCACCGACTACCCGGGTGCAACTCTGTTGCAGGCAAAAGGAAGCCGCTTACGTCTGGTTATGGAAACCGATGGCAGCCTCAGTCTGATAGCAAGTAAAAAAAGCAATGTTAGGAATCCGGACGATTTGAAAGGGAAGAATATTTCTGTCTCCGGCAATACCTTTGTAGAATATGCCACAGACGAAGTAATGAAACGGGCCTGCCTGCACCCCGGAGAAGTGAACAAACCTGAAATAAACAATATCCCCTTGAGGCTGATGATGTTGGAGGACGGACAGATCTCCGCATCTTTCTTACCCGGACCGGCAACGGCAATTGCCCTGAACGATGGGCATACAGCATTACTGAACACAAGACAAATGGGACTGCGTTGCACCGGAATTGTTTTCTCAGAAAAAGCCATCACGGAAAAAGACGAAGAGATCAGGCGGTTTATCACCGGCTACAATCTCGGCGTGAAATACTTACAAACCCGTCCTCAAAACGAATGGACGGAAATTTTAGTAAAAGAATTCGGACTGCAGGAAAAGGCGGCCATGCAGATAGACTTGCCGGACTATCGGCCTGCTACCCGTCCGTCTTACCACGACATAGAAAAAATCATTGCCTGGCTGAAGAGTAAAGGGGCAATCCCCGACTATTATCCGGGAGAAAATTTAGTGGATACCACCTTCATTCCCGGCACACTCAAACCACAATAAATACAACAAAGTAAAGATGAAAAACACATTCCTGTTAACATTCGCACTGATACTCCTGGCAGGCAGCCCCCTGAAAGCGCAGGAGAAAGAAGAGGCTGCTACACTGAATAAAGTGGTCAACACACTGAAAGAGCGAATCACTCTGGCCGGATACGCGCAGTTGGGATATACCTATGACGATGCAGCAAAAAAAATGAATACGTTCGACATCAAACGAATCATTTTCATGGCTCACGGAAAGATCACGGACCGCTGGACCTGTGATTTTATGTACGACTTTTACAACGGCGGCATGCTGCTCGAAGTTTACACCGATTACCGGATTCTACCCGGGCTGAAAGTGCGTATCGGCGAATTTAAGGTTCCTTATACCATCGAAAATGAATTGTCGCCCACTACCGTAGAACTGATCAACTGCTATTCTCAGTCAGTCTGCTATCTGGCAGGGGTGAGCGGCAGTGATGTCGCCTGTGGCATGACATCGGGACGCGACATCGGGGCCATGGTTCATGGAGGCCTGCTGAATGATCTGCTATGCTACAAACTAGCCATAATGAATGGACAAGGACTTAACATCAAGGATAAAAACAATCAAAAAGATATCATCGGCAACCTGATGGTGAATCCCCTGAAATGGCTGTCGGTGGGTGGTTCGTTTATCAAAGGGACCGGACACGCCATTGCCGACTCCGAAATAACCGGCATCCGGGCAGGAGAAAACTATACCAAAAATCGCTGGAGCATAGGAGGCATCATCACGACAACACCGTTCAGCCTCCGTTCCGAATATCTGGCCGGAAAGGATGGAGGCGTGAAGAGTGATGGTTTTTATGCCACCGGATGCTACCGGATGCTACGCAATTTCGACCTTGTGGCTTCGTATGACTATTTCAATGCAAACAAAGCCGTCAGTAGGAAACAGACCAATTATATAGCCGGACTGCAATATTGGTTCTATCCCAAGTGCAGGCTGCAAGCACAATACACTTTCCGCGACCGGAATAAAGGCAAAGACAGCAATCTGTTTCAGGCGCAGGTACAGGTAAGATTCTGAAATAATCATAATAACAATAACCAATGGAACACAAAATCAGCGAACCCAATGCCCGTATAGACGTGGCCGATGTATTGAGAGGACTGGCTGTGATGGGCATCATCATCCTACACAGTATCGAACATTTCAACTTCTATTCCTTTCCGGACACCGTTCCCTGCGAATGGATGAAATTCACCGACAAAGCTATCTGGAACGGACTCTTTTTTGTCTTCAGCAACAAAGCATACGCCGTATTTGCCCTACTGTTCGGCTTTAGTTTCTATATACAAGACAACAATCAGCAACGCCGCGGCAAAGACTTTCGTCTCCGGTTCATCTGGCGAATGGCGCTGCTCTTTATCATCGGGCAGTTCAATGCAGCTTTCTTTACCGGTGAGATACTGACGATGTACGCCATGCTCGGTCTGATACTTCCCCTGTCCTGTCGTCTCAGCGATCGGAGCATAGCTATCTTCGCCACTCTGCTCATTATACAACCGATAGACTGGTGCAAAGTGATCTATGCCCTTTGCAATCCGGATTATGTAGCCGGTCCCGGTCTGGCTTCCCATTACTTCGGAATTGCCTTCGATGTACAGAAAAACGGCACCTTCCTCGAAACAATCCGTATGAATCTCTGGGAAGGGCAACTCGCCAACCTGACCTGGGCACTGGAACATGGACGTATCTTGCAGACCCCTGCCCTCTTCCTCTTCGGTATGCTTGTGGGACGTAAGGGATTATTTCTTTATAGCGAACAAAACGAGCAGCACTGGCTCAAAGCATTGGGCATCTCGTTAATCTGTTTCTTTCCTCTGTATGGACTGAATAATATGTTGCCGGAGTTTATCACCCGCGACGCTATACGGGTCCCTCTGCAATTGATCATCAGCTCTCTCAGCAACCTTAGCTTCATGGTACTGCTGGTCAGCGGACTGCTTATCACTTTTTATCGCATCAAAGACCGCAGATTTCTGATGCGCTTCACCTCGTACGGAAAGATGAGCCTGACAAACTATATCGGACAATCCGTCATTGGGTCCCTCCTTTTCTATCACTGGGGCTTCGAACTAGGACGTTTCCTGGGAATTACTTATAGTTTCTTTTTTGGCATCCTTTTTGTACTTCTTCAAATGGCATTTTGTTCCTGGTGGCTCAGCCACTTCAAACACGGCCCCTTTGAAGGTTTATGGAAACGCCTTACATGGATTGGAAACAATAAACGGAAGTAAATTATGAACGAACAACTTATCAATGAACAATATCAATATATTCTCCGACTGATCGGGCAAAAACGCCTGAAGGAAGCATTAACTCAATTGGAATCATTCCTATGGAAGTGCCCCGAATGGTCGCTCCGTACCCGTCTGGAACAAATACAGACTTCGTACAGCTACATGTTGCAATACATGCGCCAGGGCGTAGAAGACCCGGAACGTAGAAAGCTGTATCAGAAACTGCTGACCGACACACTCGAGATTACCGACCAGGCGCGTATTACGTTGCTGGACAGCGTATCGAACCATTACTATCACCAGTACCGTACCCGCCTTTCCGAAGAGGTATCCCCCCTCACTCTGGAGATGCTGATGCATACGCTCGAATCGTTCAATGACGATCTTGCCGTAAGCGGATTCGTCTCAGACCAAAACATGGAGGAAGTGCTGAAACGCCATGAAGACAGTTTGAGAACTTTGTTTTTGCAAACCTGGACCCATACTAACTGGACTGCGGAAGAAGTGGCGGCCGCACAAGCCACGCCTCAGTCCCAACCGCTTTCTTTCAAAT
>OATQ01000196.1_pt1 | contig 45652 bp, 28 predicted proteins | sample 1495061 | NCBI WGS metagenome assembly OATQ01 (sample SAMEA2579979, study PRJEB22360) | human gut metagenome
CTCACGGACACCCCGCGAACCCTTGCAAGACAACGCATCCACCGGCGTGTCGAAATTCCGTCCTCCTGAATCGTCTTTCTCCTTTTCCACAGAAACCAGCCTATCCTTCCGGAAAACATGTTCGTCGTATGAGTCGCCTTATCAGGAATTGACGGAACGATACGTTAAGGGGATTCTGTTATCCTGTGGGGCGCAGCGGAGCAAAATGACCTGCCAAGACGGGATGGTCCCTTTCATGAACAGGCTTTTGACTCGAAATAGAAGACGGATCGAATATTCCGTAGTGATACCGCGAAGGGAGGGAACGGCATGGAGGCGCAGCTTATGAGGCTACAGGACCTGCGGCTCGAAGAAGGAATGTCTCTGGAACAACTGGCCGGGCTCTCCGGCGTGGATCATGATCGTCTCGCCATGTTCGAAAACAATCCGGAAACCGTACGCAATATGCATTTGGACACCGCTTGCCAAATTGCCAAAGCATTGCACTGCAACGTGTTGGAGCTCCATCCCGACGAAGGTTGGAGAGGCGGAATCCACTGCGCTGAATCCGGTCTAAGAGACATTCGTCGGACTCGCGGCTATACGCAAAGCGAGTTGTCAGAGATGACAGGGATTCCCCAGCCGAACATCTCTTGGTTTGAGACAGGCTATCGCTCAACCTCAGGCATGCGGCTGGATACAGCCAGGCGTCTGTCGGAAGCGCTTCAATGCGATCCAACAGATTTCCTAAAAGAAGCGTATCGCCGATATGAATTTAAGTGTTGTATCTGATTTAGATACAACACTTAAATTTCATCGGATGCCATACTTCGCCAAACGAATGCATCCCGCGTACTTCCCATCTCACCAAAAGGATTAGGCAAGAGAGAAGCCCTTCAATCATTGACTTCACAAACGATAACGTCCGAAATCTTGCGCACTTTCGGACGTTATCTGGCGCGGAGGACGCATTTGCGCAGCTCGGAGGCGATGAGCACGATCATGGCAAGGCCCAAGCATTCGACCCATGCGCCGGCGCTGAGCGGTACCGTACCGAAAGCAATGTTGAGGAACGGAATGTAGATCACCGCCAACTGCAGCACCGTGCTCAGTGCGAGCGCGCCCCATAGCCACTTGTTGGAGAACAGTCCGACGAACGCCGACTGCAAGTGCGAGCGCGAGGCAATCGCGTTCAGCATTTGGGCGAATACGAGAATCGTGAAGCCCATGGTGCGCGCTTCAGTCATTTGCGCGTCGTGGCCGATCGCATCGACGGAGCGGTCGGTGAACAGGCCTCCGGCCAAATGCATGTCCATGCCGATCAGGGTGACGGCCGCCATAATCACACCAATGAAAATGATGTCGCCCCACATTTCGGCGTCGATCACACGATCGGTGAGTTTGCGAGGTTTGCGTGCCATCACGTCATCGGTAGACGGGTCGACACCCATAGCGAGCGCGGGCGCAGCATCGGTGAGCAGGTTGATCCACAGCAGCTGCGTGGCGAGCAGCGGCACGATCACGCCTTGGCTGCCGGGCTGGGTGATGCCGAGGAATCCGGCGAACATCACGCCGCCGAACACGGTGAACACTTCGCCCACATTGGAGCTCAGCAGGTAGCGCAGGAACTTGCGGATGTTGTCGAAAATGCCTCGTCCTTCGCGCACGGCTGCGACGATGGTGCTGAAGTTGTCGTCGGCGAGAATCATTTTCGCGCTTTGTTTGGTTACTTCAGTACCGGTAATGCCCATGGCGACGCCGATATCGGCGGTTTTGACGGCAGGAGCGTCGTTCACGCCGTCGCCAGTCATGGCCACGATATTCCCTTGCCTCTGCAACGATTCGACGATTTTCAGCTTGTGTTCCGGCGCGACTCGCGCATAGACGGACACTTCACTGGTCACCTTGTCGAAGGCCGCTTCGTCGGGCAGTTCGTCAAGCTGACTGCCGGTCATGGCCTTGCCACCCTTGTCGATAATGCCCAAATCGGTGGCGATGCGAGCTGCGGTCAGCGGGTGGTCGCCGGTAATCATTACCGTACGGATGCCGGCGCGATGCGCTTCTGCCACGGAATCACGCACTTCCGTACGCGGCGGATCGATGATGCCGACCATGCCGACCCAAATCAAATCATTCTCAAGCACAGCGCTTTGTTCCGCAATATCGGCAACATGACCCGCGGAGTTCAGCATGACTCCTGGCACTTGTGCAAGCGAAGCGGTACCGAGCGGATGGTAGGCCTGACCCAACGTGCGGTACGCGTCGGAAGAAAGCTGTTCGACAGTCGCAAGAATCTGCTGACGATCACCTTCCGTAAGTGGACGAACGGCACCGCCGACCGCAATTCTGCTGCAATATCCAAGAAGCACATCGGGGGCACCCTTGGAGAAGACGGTCAGGCGGCCGGCATCAGTGTTGTCTCGCGCCACGATGGACATGCGCTTACGTTCGGAAGTGAAGGGGATTTCGCCGACGCGCTCATAGTTGGCATACTTGCGATTCGCCTTCACTTTTCGTGCTGCGACAATGAGTGAGACTTCGGTCGGGTCGCCGACCGCTTCCCACGTTACGTTTTCCGCATTTCCGGCAGAAGCGACGACTTCGCGCAGTTCGCCGTCGTTTGCCAGTGCACCCACGGCAAGGGTTGCGACGGCTTCCGATTCGATGATCTCGCGTATTTGCGCATGTTCCATGGTCTGCGAATCGACCACCATGCGGCCTTCCGGCGCATAGCCGGTGCCCGTGAGCTGCACTTCGCCGCTCGGCGTGACTACACGCTCCACGGTCATCTCATTGCGGGTGAGTGTACCGGTTTTGTCGGAGCAGATCACCGAAGCGGAACCGAGCGTTTCCACCGAATGCAGCTTCTTGACGATCGCATTGTGCATGGCCATGCGCTGCACGCCGAGCGCGAGCACTACCGTAAGAATCGCAGCCAAACCTTCCGGCACGGCCGCGACAGCCAGAGAAACGGCCAACAGTAGCGAATCGATTACATCGTGAACGTCTTGGAATCCTTCGGTAAGCGCGAGCGCGACCAGCACCACGACCGCGATGATGCATACCGCAATGCCGAGGATTTTGGAAACGTAGTTCATTTCCTTTTGCAGCGGGGTTTCGTCGTCTTCCGTGGCTTGCAGCAGGTCCGCGATTTTGCCGACCTGCGTGCCCATGCCGGTGCTGGTTACGATGGCGCGGCCGGTGCCTTGCGTTACGGACGTGCCGTTGAACACCATGTTGGCGCGGTCGCCGAGGGCTTTCGCCTGTGCGAGGGTGTCGGTCTTTTTGCCGACGGGCACGCTTTCGCCGGTGAGGCTGGCTTCCGCGATGCGCAGGCTGGCGGCCGTAAAGAGGCGTCCGTCCGCGGAGACGGAGTCGCCTTCACCGAGCACGATGATGTCGCCGGGCACCACGTCAACCGTGTTGATGCGTTCGATTTGACCGTCACGCAGCACGTTGGTCTGCGGCGCGGTCATGCTGGAGAGCGCTTCGACAGCCGCTTCCGCCTTCGATTCCTGAATGTAGCCGAGCACCGCGTTGACGATGAGAATCAGCACGATGACGATGGCGTCGAACGGCAATGCTTCGCCGCCTTCCGCACCCGGTACGGCGTTAGCCCGTTCTATGAACCATGCGACGAACGAAATGCCGGTTGCAGCCAACAGCAGGTAGACGAGGGGATCTTTGAATTGTTCGAGGAATTTCTTCCATTTCGGCACCGGTGGTGCGGATGCGAGTTCGTTCGGTCCGTACTTGTCGAGTCGCCGCTTGGCTTCCGCTTGGCTCAGGCCGGTATTCAAATCGACGCCAAGCGATTGCGCGACGGTTTGTGCATCGGCGAGCGACGGATCGACTTGCGTTTGCGTTGCGATATTCTTCGCTTGTTCGAAATTTCCCGAACTGGTCTCGCGGAATTGGGTGGATTGATCTTCCTTACGATCAACCATGATGATCTCCTTGGGAGCGCCGCGGAGTAGTCAGCTCTCCCCTGCCGTTGCGATAGCGCGAAAACCGGAAAATTGCGATTTTCGCAACCACTCGCTGAACTGGGCAATGCTGCGCGGTTGTGGACACCGGGCGTGTGCCATCGGTGCATTCTTGTCATTATTGCACACCATGCCCATTTTGCAAGACTGCCACACACCGTCTTTTGTCAAAAATTCGCAAATTCGTGAAACGTGTCGTGAAACATAATTTGCAATCTCACTTCAATCACATACCCAATCGATTGTTCCATCACAAGACAACATGGGTCGCAACGTCGCTGCCATCTTTATCGGAAAAATCGTGAGGTCACCAGATCAAAATCGTGTGGCAATTTGTTCAAATCGCGTGGCAAGACAGCCAAATCATGCGACCCATCCATCAAAATGGACGATGAGGAGGATTTTGTTGATGGCTTAAATTAGACAGATTGCCTAGAATGAGAGGTAAGGCTTCCGAAACGTTTGAGCGCAGGCGGACACATTCACACACGTCCGAACGTCACGAAGCAAGCTCTTCAAGGAAAGGGGCCATCATGAGCGACGCAATGAACAACCCGTATGCGAACAATCCGAATCAGAACGGCCGCAACGGACAGCAACCGCAAGGTCAGCCGGAATACGGGGCATACGCGCCAAATCAGCAATCGCAAGGCCAACAGCAGAGCGGCAATCCCAACAATTCGAGCAATCCGTATCCGAGCGAGCCGCAGACCCCACGCTACTTTGACGGCCCCAACGCCAACCAAAACCCGAACCAGAACGGCTTCTTCTACGCGAGCTACACCACCGGCCAACCGTACGGACAGCAGAACAGCCAACCAGGAACCGGCAACGACAATTGGCAGCCAATCAGCCCGTTCAAACTTGCGGAGGAATGGCTGCCAAAGAAGGCGAAGAACGCGATCCGCGGCACCTACGCAATACTTGGCATCGCCGCCGTCATCCTCGGCCTGGCACTGCTGATCTGGCCGGGAGCCACGCTGAAAGTCGCCGCAATCGCACTCGGCGCATACTTCGTGGTTTCCGGCGTGGTCCGCATTGTGACCGCAATTGTGGAACTCGGGCTTCCGGGCGGATGGCGCGTGCTTGACATTCTGATCGGTCTGATGCTGTCTGTCGGCGGTGTGGTCATGTTGAAGAACGCAGCGCTTTCCGGAGCCACGCTTGCAGTGCTCATCACCATGGTGGTCGGCCTCGGCTGGATGTTGGAAGGCGTGATGGCGCTCGTGGAATCATGGCGCATGCCAAGCTCCGCATGGGCCGTGATTTACGCGCTGCTGTCGATTGTCGCCGGCTTCATCGTGCTGTTCTCCCCCATCAGCTCCACGACCTGGCTGATTCTGTTCGGCGGATGCGCGCTTGTGGTGATCGGCATCGTCGCAATCGTGCGCGCATTCATGTTCGGCAAACCCAATCGCAAGTAATTTTCACGGCGAAGGCCATAAAGTCTGATTATCTCTGTTTTCCCAAGGGCACCAAGCAACAGCTCAGTGCCCTTTTTCACGCCTATCATCGTCCGCTTTTCATATGTTATTACCTTTTTTCAAGATTAGCCGATGATTTTACAAAAGAAGTGACGATCGTCGCATGACATCGACGGTTTGCCCGGCTTAGAATAAAGGCACAACAGAAGAACGAAGAAAAAAGACAAACACAATACAGACTTACGGCAGCGGCCAGAGGAATGACAAGAAGAAAAGACGCGCCGCCAAGCCAAGTGAAAGGAAACATCATGAAGAACAACACTTTCGACCAGATCATCAACTCCGACCTCGCCTCCATCGACCCGGGCTTCGGCCAGTTCGCACTCGCCAAGGCCTCTGCCGACCTGATGAAGAAGGTCCTCAACAAGTAAGACCGCTTCCTAGACGGAAAGCAAGGCGCAGGCGCGACAGCACCCCGCTCCTCTTCTTTCCAATCCTTAAATCACATAGCGGGAGGCCGCGGTTCCAAACGGAATCGCGGCCTCCCGCTTTTCACGTACGCCGGCTACACCTCCTCAGCAGCGAGATTACGGGCTGCGGCACGTTCACGGGGACCGCGTGTCACATAGAAACCAATCGCCACAATCACGAACATCACCGTGCAGCAGGTCCACAGCACGTGGCTGCCGAACGCGTTCAGAATCCAACCTCCGACAAGCGGCGAGAAAGCATTGGACAGCGACCACACCAGGTTGTACAGGCCCTGATACGTGCCGCGCACATCCTTTGGCGCGATGTTCGCCACCGTCGTGGCGGCAATCGGGAACGTGCCAAGCTCGCCGAGAGTCCACAACACAGTCGCAATCGCAAATGTCACCCACGAATCGGCGCCGATTTGGAACGCGTAACCAACCGCCGTGATGGACATGCCAAGCACCAGCACACGGGTGTTGCTCATCCGCTGAAACAACGCGATCGCTGGAATCTGCAGCAAGCACAGAATGCCACCGTTGATGGTCAGCAGGCTGGAATATTCGTCCGTGCCGAGCCCAATCTGCGTCATGGAGATCGGCAGGCCGCTGACGATCTGGTAATACGCCAGCGTGTACAGGAACATCAGCACCACCATCGACATGAGCGCTTTGTCGGAGCACGCGCGACGATAGCTACGCCATATGGAGAATTGCTGCGATTGGGTAGTTTGTGAAGTTTCAGAACGTTCCATAGGTTGTTTCACGCCGCGTTTCACAAACCGTCCGGCAACGCGCACACCCAATCCGGCTTCCTTGAAGAACACCATCATCAGCAACGTGGCGAACACCAGCACCGCCGCTTCCACATAGAACATCAGCGAATAGGAAATCTTGACAAGCTGGTTGGCGATGATCGGCCCGATCGCAAAACCGAAATTCACAGCCCACGTCTGCAACGAATACGCGCGCTTCTGCTTACGGAACGGGACAACGTCGGAAACGTACGCCGCGACCGCGGGCGTCGGTACGGAGGAAATCACACCGTATATCAGCAACGCAATCGCCATAATCCAAGGATCGCCGATAAAAGCCAGCAAAACCAGCATCGCGGCGGAACCCAAGTTACCGATGACAATCATCGCAGGCCGCCCGAATCGGTCAGACAACGCGCCACCGTACAGGCAGCCGAAAATGCCACCGAAACCGTACATGGAAACGATGGTGCCGGCCACGCCCGCGCTCACATGCATGTCGGAAACAAGATACATGGAAAGGAACGATGTGACGAAACGGCCCATCCACAGGATGAGCAACGTGACCCACAAACCCCAGAACATGACGGGCAAACCAAAAATCTCTCTTCTTTTCTCCATTCCATCCATCATATCGGTTAGGAGCGAAGCAGCCGTTTTTCCCGGGGTGCTGGGACAATAGGCAGTTATGGCAATGAAAAAAGGACCGACCAAGGGGTCGGGTGGAAAGCATCGTAACTCGCTGAGGGGCAAGGGACCGACTCCCAAGGCCGAAGACCGAGTGTATCACAAGGCTTACAAGGAAAAGCAGGCTACCAATCGCCGTAAGATGGCGGATCCGCGGCTGGCAGCACGCCGCCGCGCGGCAAAGTTCAGCTCGGAATCCGATGATCTCGTCATCGGCCGCAATGCCGTACTCGAGGCGCTGCGCTGTGGCGTGCCCGCAAGCACGCTGTATGTGGCCGCACGCATCGAACATGATGATCGCACGCGCGAAATCATTCGTCTCGCCGGCATTCATGGACTGAACCTCATGGAAGCTGACCGTTTGGAAATGGATCGTATCGCACGCTCCTCCAACCATCAGGGCGTGGTGATGAAGGCGCAGCCGTTCCAGTATTCCTCGCTCGCCGAGCTGGTGGAACGCGCTGACAAGAAGTCCCGCGCCATGGAAGCGGCCAACTCCACAAGCGCACGCATTGCGGCACGTCCGCTGTTCATCGCGCTTGACGGCGTTACCGATCCGCAGAACCTGGGCGCGGTCATCCGTTCCGCGGCCGCATTCGGCGCGAACGGCGTGATCCTACCGGAACGTCGCTCCGCTTCAGTCACCGCAGCCGCATGGAAGGTGTCTGCAGGAGCTGCCGCACACATGCCGGTCGCCCGCGTGGTGAACCTCACCAAAGCCATTGAAAGCCTGAAGGAACGCGGATACTACAGCGTCGGCCTCGACGGCGGCGGTGACGCCCTCGTTGGCGAAACCGGTTTCGAAACCGATCCGCTGGTTGTGGTGCTTGGTTCCGAAGGCAACGGCCTGAGCCGTCTTGTACGCGAGACATGCGATTCCATCGCCGGCATCCCAATGTCAAACATGGTCGAATCGCTGAACGCTTCCGTCGCAGCAGGCATCACATTGTATTCCGTCGCACGCGCCCGTCGTGAGGCCGGTGCCGCCGCCAACGCGAAGTAATAACTCGCAAAGTAACAGCAAGCACAGCGAAACTGCGGAAGCAACCACAGCAAAGCAGCACGTCTGGAATGATTATGAGCGGATAGTCCATACGGATTATCCGCTCATTTGTTATGCAAGTCTGCACTTGGATTGATCCTGGGCTTACCGCAGACTCAGCATTGCCTTCGACTCGACTATCGTCTTGTCTCAGGGCGCACTAGCTGAGACTCCACTGGAGCCTCAGCTTTTCAGTGCGCCCATACGGCTGCGTCGGGATCGTCGTCGGGGTTGTAGCCATCGTCAGGATCGTCATAGGTGTATTCGTCGTCGACCACACCGGAATCAGCTTCAGCGTTCAGGGCGTCCACATCCTTCGTGGTGAGCTTGTACTGCGGAAGCACCTTGTCCACATAGCTTTTCACAGCCTCGGCCATCGGCACATCATGACCAGCACTCTCAGCCAAGAACCAACGGTGGTCAAGCACCTCATGGAAGAACTGCGCCGGTTCGATCTGCGAACGATATTCGCGCGGAATCATGCGTACGGTCGGTTCGAACACTTCACGCATCCAATCGGTAGCAACAATCTCAAGATCCTCACCATCACGCCATGTGGAAGCACGGTAGGCATCCAAATCGTTGAGAAGTCGACGAGCCTGATTCTCCTGCACATCAAGACCAGTCAAACGCAGCAGCTTGCGATTCGCATAACCGGCATCGACCACACGCGGACGCACCAGCACGCGCTTGCCATCCTCAGCGGTCTTCATTTCCAGCTCATCCACATCAAAACCAAGCTCATTCAGCTTGTTGACGCGCTTCTCAATCTTCCACATCTCATCCGGACCGAACTTGTCGGTATCAGTCAGCGCACTCCACAGCGAATGATAACGATCCACCAAACGGTTACCGATCTCAATCTCATCAACATCGCTCGGCAGCAGCGAACCGGATGAAAGATCCATCAATTCGCCAATAATGTTCGTACGAGCCAAATCAACATCGTATTCACGCTGGCCTTCCGTCAGATTAATCTGCAGATCACCGGTTTCCGCATCAACCAAAAATGCGGAGAACGCGTAGGCATCACGCAGGAACAACACGTTCGACAGCGACACATCACCCCAATAGAAGCCGGCCAAATGCAAGCGCACTATCAGCACAGCCAGTGCGTCGATCAGTCGTTCCGCGGTATCTGGGCGCAGATTACGCGCGAACAGCGCACGATACGGCAGTGAGAACTTCAAATGCTTGGTAACAAGAATCGCTTCCAGCGGCTCGCCTTCACGGCTATGACGGCCCGTGACCACGGCGATCGGCTGCACGGTCGGCAGTTCCAGCTTCTGCAGGCGACGCAGCAGCTCGTATTCTCGTTCCGCCACATTACGCGTAATTTCCTTCATGGCGTACACTTCGTCGCCCACGTGCACGAAACGCACCACGTGCCTGGAAATACCACGCGGAAGATTGGCCAGCAGGTCTTCCGGCCAAGTAGCCAGCGGCTTTTCCCACGGCAGGGTGAACATCTTCGGATTCGAGCTTGCGGCGGTGATTTTCAACGCCTGCGGCTCCGGAGATGGTGCGGCCGGATCTTCGGCCTTCACGGAAGTTGCTTTCAGCACACGGGGATCCATCTGTGGCAATTCAAGAGATTCCATAAAACAACAATCTACCTGTTGACCTACCCGAAGAAGCAAGTATGGACGAATCCGTTTCACCTGCCGATATTGCATCCATCGATATGCGATGATCACCATTGAAATTCCAATATCGCATTTCATTTGAGGTCTCACCATTGCAATCTCAATGATGAAATCTCACTACAGGAAAACAAATCTCACTATTGCAGATACAACAAAAGAAGCCCCGCACCAACGCGGGGCTTCTCCAACGAGACGGTAAGAGAGGAAGAGTACGTCTCGTTTAATGGTTGACGGAAGTTCGCACTTCCGCCAAGTTTTTATTCAGCCACCCGCCAGCCACTTCTCGAAAGCAGCAATCGACGGTTGGTTACTCGGTATCAGCTCAGTTCAGACGCAGCTCGGTCGACGGAGCGAACAAGTGCATCTTGGACGGGTCGATCTTGATCTTGACGGTATCGCCGACCTTCGGGAGAGCACGCGGGTTCACGCGGATCGTGGTGAGCTTGTTCTGGTCGGACATCATGGTGGATGCCTCAGCAGCGGAGCCATCGGTGATGATGTTGCCGTAGATGTAGCCGTCAGAGCCCAGATCCTCAACGTTCATGACCTTGAGGGAGAAGGCATTGGTGTCATCCGGGGCAGCCAGAGAAGCGTCTTCCGGACGGAAGCCGACAACGATCTGGTTGTTGTCTTCAGCGGTGAGCTTGTTGACAGCCTCGGCCGGCAGATCCACAGTGTCTTCGCCGATCTTTGCCTTGCCGTTGACCACCGGGTGGGTGTTGATGTTCATCGACGGAGAGCCGATGAAGCCAGCGACGAAGACGTTGGCCGGACGATCGTACAGCTCGGTCGGAGCGCCGACCTGCTGCAGGACGCCGAGCTTGATGACGGCGATGCGGTCGCCCATGGTCAGAGCTTCGGTCTGATCGTGGGTCACGTACAGGGTGGTGACACCCAGCTGGCGCTGCAGAGCAGCAATCTGGGTACGGGTCTGCACGCGGAGCTTGGCATCGAGGTTGGACAGAGGCTCATCCATGAGGAAGACCTTCGGCTCACGGACGATTGCACGGCCCATAGCCACGCGCTGACGCTGGCCACCGGACAGAGCCTTCGGCTTACGATCAAGGTACTCGGTCAGGTCGAGGATCTCAGCGGCCTTCTCGACGCGCTTGCGGATCTCTTCCTTCGGAGTGCCGGCGATCTTCAGGGCGAAGCCCATGTTGTCGGCCACGGTCATGTGCGGGTACAGAGCGTAGTTCTGGAACACCATTGCGATGTCGCGGTCCTTCGGCTGCATCGTGGTGACATCCTTGCCACCGATGAGGATGCGGCCCTTGTTGACCTCTTCAAGGCCAGCGAGCATTCGCAGAGTAGTGGACTTGCCGCAGCCAGACGGGCCAACCAGCACCAGGAACTCGCCGTCCTTGATGTCCATATTCAAATCATCCACCGACGGCTTATCGTTGCCCGGGTAGATACGAGTAACATGGTCGAATACGACTTCTGCCATGATTTGTCATCCTTTCAGAGGCAGGTACGTGCCTCACGATCCGTTGTAAAGGGATTTCTTTCGGTGCCTCGCCTTGCGGCTTACAACTTCGACAAAGCCACAATTCAAAGCGTTAATTTATTTCTTTGGTTTAGCGAAGGTTCTCTTCGTCGAGCCACGTTCCATGATACATACAACGCTAAAACTGTCAATGCGTGTCGCGAGTCGCGCTGTTTGCCTCCGCTGGCAAAAGGGGATTAACGGCGTAGTAAATACACGCATTTATCGCCATCATGCAAGACAATGGTGCGGAGCGAAAGACAGAACAGGGAGGTTGCAATGCGCAATATTCGAATCGGCGTGGTCGAGGACGATCCCGCAAGCTGCCAACTGGTACTTGACTATCTCAACCGATATCAACAGGAAAATGGCGAGCAATTTACCGTTTCCGTATTCGACGACGGCGCACGAATCGTAGAAAAATATACCCCCGTTTACGATATCTTACTGCTCGACATCGAGATGAGCGAAATGGACGGCATGGCCGCCGCGAGACGCATCCGCGAGCGCGACGACAAAGTCGTGATCGTGTTCATCACCGCTGCCCCGCAATATGCAATCAGCGGGTATGAGGTGCGTGCGTTGTCGTACTTGCTTAAACCTCTACCGTGGTTTGCGTTTTCGCAGGAGCTCAAGAAATCGATCGACATGGTGCGACGCAATGGCGACGATTCCATGCTCATCGAAACCGGCAACGGACAGATGCGCCTGAATCTTGCCGACATTCTGTATCTTGAATCGATTCGGCACACCATCGTCATCCACACGCTGGAAGGCAAACTGTCGATCAACGGAACGCTCAAAGACATGGAAGCCAAACTTGCCGACCATCATTTCTTCCGCTCGAATTCCTGCTATCTGGTGAACCTCAAGCATGTGACGGGCGTTGCCGACCAGGATTGCATAATGTCGAACGGTGAGCAGCTGCGCGTGAGCCGCCCACGCAAGAAGGCGTTCATGGCCGCACTTACCGATTATATGGGAGGTGGCAGGTGATCGGCGCAGCATTGCCGAATATGCTGGCCGGATTGACTGCAGGATTGGCGAGCATACTCCCTACAACACCTTCGACCACGATAACCGTGCTTTCGGTGCCGTCGATGACGCCGATCACCAACGCCCTGCCCGACATTCCTCGTTCATATACAGCGATCTGCGAATGGGCTGCCTGCATGGTGTATATCGCAGTGCTGTATCGGCGCGTTCCACTCCAGCGGTCGATCATCGTCAGCGCGGCCGGACTGCTGCTGCTGACTGCAGTGCAGTATTTTGACGGCAGTATGCCGATCTGGTTCTGGATTATCGGCATGCTGCTCGCATTCGCCTGCATGTATGCGACGATTCTGCTTGGCGCGGGCACCGGCAAACGCGAAGGCCTGTATATTACGGCACGCGCGTTCGTGCTGGCCGAATTGGTAGCGTCGCTGCATTGGCAGATCGTTACGTTCATTGGCATGCGCGATGGTTTCGCCGATTACGATTGGCCTGCAATCGTGCTGCTGGTCGTTACGTATGCATTGTGCTTCAGTTTGGCTTGGCTGGTTGAACGCGGCAATTTCAGCCAGACCGCGCCGACTTTGCCGACCGCTTCCGCCGCGATTGCGACGATGGCCATCATGATCGTCACATTCGCCATGAGCAATTTGAGTTTCGTATCGACGAACACGCCGTTTTCCGGTTCGGTCGGCCAGGAGATCTTCTACATTCGCACGCTGGTTGATTTCTGCGGTTTCGCGATTCTGTACGCACAACAGGAGCAGGCGCGTCGCATCGAAGCGAACACGGAGCTCGCGTCGATCAACGCGCAACTGGAAAGCCAGCATCAGGAATATCTGCAATCGAAGGAAAACATCGAATCGTTGGGCCGCCTTGCGCACGATCTGAAGCATCAGATCACCGCATTGCGTGCCGAAGTCGATCCAAAGCATGCCGCAGCCGGCTTCGAGCAATTGGAACAATCCGTGCAGCGCTACAGCGCGCAGCAACATACGGGAAATCCCGTGCTTGACGTTATTCTGACCACGAAAGAGCGTGCCTGCGCCGATCGCGGAATCACGTTCACCGCGGTCGCGGACGGATCGCTGTTAAGCGGCATGTCGTCGATGGATATCGCGTCGCTGTTCGGCAACGCGCTCGACAATGCGATCGAAGCGACGTCGAAACTGCCGAAACACGAACAGCGACTAATCAAACTTGCGTTATACGAGCAAAATCACTTTATTGTCATCCGTGTGGAAAATTATTACGATTCCCGGCTGAAGAAAGATGCGGAAGGCAATTTGCGCACCACCAAGCGCGACGACCAGCACCGGCACGGTTTCGGCGTGAAGTCAATTCGTCATATCGCGCAACAGTATGGCGGCGAAGTGACGATTCGCACCGAAGACCACTGGTTCGTACTGACCGCGCTCATTCCGAAGAAAACCGGTCTTATGGCCATATGAAAAACCGCGCCTGAGTCATCTTCATTATCGGGCGCTCAACACCGGCCACCCGTACGCCAACCCCCTAGTCTACCGTCTAATGCACTTACATGCGCATTCTTCTTAATTAGCCTCTTTTTTCGCACTTTTCGATAGATGAACAGCAGCAAGCGGTCCACCCAAACGGCTTGCGACGAACGCACTGACCGCAACCGCGAAGCCAATGGGAACAAACAGATTAATCGGAGCATCCGCAAGTTCCATCACCAAACAAATCGCCATAAGCGGAGCCTGCTGGGACGCAGCCAACAGCGCGCACGCACCCAGCAGAGCATACATGCCAATCGAATTCGTGTGGAACACCTGCATCCACAGAACACCAAGCAACGCACCCCCCGAAGCGCCGAGCGCAATACCCGGCTGCAACACACCGCCGGAAGCGCCGGAACGGATCGTCAACAGCGTGACAATCGCCTTCGCAAGGAATGAAACCAACAAAATCGGCAGCACAGCCAAATCAACGTCGGACGAGAAACTCAACTGCGCGGTGGCGCGACCATTGCCCATAACCTGCGGCACCCAAATCGCCACCACACCGGTCAGCAAGCCAGCGAGCGGCAGCATCCACAGAATGCCAACGCCCGACGGCTTGGATTTCTCAGCCCACTGCGAGCCGCGACGGAACAGCGCGCCGGCAGCGCCGAGAATCATGCCGGCAACCAGTGCGAACGCCATGTAATCGGAGGTAAACAAACCGTCGGTTTCACCGATCAAATAGAACGTATGCGTACCCTTGACCAGCGACGCCACCCACGAAGCCAGCGCGGAACAGGCGAATGCAAGCGCCACCGTTTCGAGAGTTATATCGGCGAGCAAAATCTCGACCGCGAAAAACGTGCCCGCAAGCGGCGCGTTATACACACCCGCAAGGCCAGCCGCAGCCGTGATTGCCACCAGCATACGGGTGTCTTTCGCATCAAGATGCACCCAACGCGCGAACCGTTGGCCGAACATCGCACCCAACTCGCGCGGCGCCACTTCTCGACCGATCGACATGCCCGTACCGACAATGAAAATCTGCAGCAGCACATGCACGACGGTCTGCCAAATCGGCATAATATCGCCATTTACCGCCTTTTTAACGGACGGTACTTTCGTACTGCGCGTACGCAACAGCCACCAAATCACGGCTGCGATGGCCGCACCCGCGGTCACGGAAATCAGTCGACGAATCACAGGAACGTTGAACGGGCCGGATTCCTGCGAATTCTCAACATAGCCGAGCATAAGATGCTCGACGCCGTACAGCATCAACGTCAGCAGACCGGCGGCCGCACCAATGGCCACTCCCACAATCACCACCGCCGCAATCAGCGCCGGAATTCTGCCGATCTTTGGCTGCGTTCCTTGAGAATTCTGCAACTCCTGCGATTCCCGTGTTTTTTGCGATTCCCGCGATTCCCGCGCTCCTTGCACACCGTCTCCTTCGTTCAATCCACCCCCAATTGTCCCACCTGCCGCAGCGTTCATTTGTTACGCCCCGAGCGTGGCGATCGGCAGCACCAGAATGCCGTCATCACGACGGTATGCAATATCACCACGCCCGACAATAAACGTCATGAATTCAGGCTCACGAACTTGAGATAGAGGATTTCCGCACACTTTTTCTTTGAAAGCATGTAGTTTGTCCACATTTTTCTCCGTGACTTTCAAGTCGCTCAGCTTAATCTCCACCGCAGCCCAGCGACCATCCACCAATTCAAGAATCACATCAACTTCAAGACCTTTTTCATCCCGATAATATGCGATTCGATTCGCACCACCCATCGATTCGAGATATACGCGCAAATCACGAATCACCAATGTTTCAAACAAATCTCATACTGAATCAAAGACAATAATGATGACGCTCTCAGCTCATCCAGCACAACTCATTGCACATCATTTGATAGGGATTGCTGCGAGAGCTGCACTTTAGGTCATCGACTTTTAATCCCAAACGTCTGATATAAAGCGCCTGTCGACGGATAATCAAATCACGCATATCATTTCCACCGGTTCCAGGGTTACCTTCATTCGTGCGACTGGAAGTAACCTCAGAATCGGGGAGATTCACCATTTTCAGCACTCGAAACGCATTCACGCTTGAACCACTCTGCATATCGGATACGTGAACCAGTAATACTTGACTGCAGACAGCGAAGCCAGATATTGTGCTTGTTCCGGAGAGAATCGTTCGTCGCTCATGCTTACTTTTTTCACTTCATCGTGCAATCATCTGTATGGGATTTGCCGGCCGAATTGACGTCCCGTATGCGGCGCCTCATGCGCAATCTGAACAAAATGAACGCAACAAGTAACATGAGCCCCGCTGCCGCAGCAATGCTGCCTACGGCGGCACCCGTATGACCGATAAGGCCAGGATTGCCAGGCTCCTCGCTCGGGTTATTTTCGGGCGGGACAACAGGAGTTTCAGTGCTAAATTTCGGCTCTACTGTGATGTTGAGATCAGCGGATGTGTCTCCACTGCCAGGAATCGAGATGAGGAACGGATCACAGTCGTATGCTTTGTTGGCTTTCGCCGAGCTCGTGCGGGAGACCAGATATAGGCCGAGCGGCAGATTCTGGAAAGTGAGCTGACCAGCTACGTTAGTGGTGCCGGAATGCTGGTACAGCTTGTTTTTCGCCGCGTGCGTAGCGAGCTTCTTGGCAGCATCGTGATATTCACTTGATGTCAGGCGTTCCCAATCGGCAGTGAGCCCGGAAAAATCGCCGACGGTTTTATATGAGGAGACGCTACCATCATTGTTCGTTGTGACGGTGGCGACGCGCACGATGGAATAGGTATCGCCGACAAGCAATTTAGGCGAAGCCGTGTCTCGGTCCCATACGGCATTGATGGTGAGAGCGCCGAAAGAATTAGCTTGCGCATACGGCACCATAGAGCCGAAGGCTGCAAGAACAGTGAGGACGATAGTAACGGCGGCGGCAATCATGTCAGCAATGCGCGCCGCACCATATTCGCTTCCGCTATGCAGGTCTAACATGTCTGCCCGGTCCTTTCCGCCGTGATGAATGTGATTGGTTATTTGTACTGTCTGGCTGAGGAGGCAAGTCACCGTCCGGCTCGATATCCGCAGAGTCAGAATCACCAGATGCGACCTTGGCGCTCCCACTCTGCCGGCGTCGCCGCTCATGACGCTGCCATAAATGCCATGCGATGAGCAAGGCAATCAGTGCAAGAGACGGCAACAAGTACTGCAGCGGAACGTCCACGTGGAACGTGGATTTGGCGTCATCCTGCTGCTGCGGCGCGTATGGGATGCGATGGCCGCGCACCAGCAGCCGATGCGTATTGACCGCATACGGCGTACAAGTGATGAGCGTGACCAAATCCTTGCCGGGCTCAATTGCCAGTTGTTTGGTATTGGTCGGCAGAACGGTAGTGATCTTATCGACCTGATACGCATACGTGTCTTTAAGTATTGTGATGTAGAACTTGTCGCCTTTTTTCATAAGGTTCAAGTCCGTGAACAGTTTTGCCGTGGGCAAGCCCCGGTGGCCAGACAGCGCCGCATGCGTGGACGCGCCACCAACTGGCAGTGAGGTCTGTTTGAGATGTCCGATGCCGGATTGCAACACTTTCTCGGAAGTGCCGTGATAAATCGGCAAGGTCTCCTCGAGCTTAGGCACAGTGATGTATCCCATCATGCCGTCACCGTCAATATTGAGCAGACTGTTGTATTCCTCGTCCGTGGATGCGGAATTGACGGCACTGGCAAGAGCGTCGGTCTCTCCTGCATCGTTCTGGGCGAGCTTTTCGTTATAGGCGTGCGCAGCATCCAGCACCTTCTGGTACTGTTCCTGGCTCAATGCTTCAACGCTGGCGTCGTAGTTATTTACGGCGCGGCTGGCGTTGCGCATAATGAGGAAGTTGCTGATCGTCGGATAGAACAGAATGAGCATTCCACCGAGAATGACTAGTAAGGGTAGGATGTTGCGCAGTCGTTTCATCGAGCGTTCTTTTCGCGAGGAAACCGTGTTGTGGGCGTAGCGGGTGTGTGCCCTTCACGCCCAAAACACGGCCATGCTCGTCAGGCGTTCTTGCGCTTGAGAGTCCAGGCAACGCCGAGCGCGATGACCAGCACACCAATCACCGTGAAGGCGATGGTACCCATGCCACCAGTGCCAGGCAGGATAGCACCGGACTTGTTCTGGACCGGGATGACACCGTTCGATGCGGTCTGGTCGTAGTTGCTGCCATTGTTGTTGTTGTAGGTGATGGTGACGGTGGCATTCGTGGTGTCAGTGCCGTTGTTCTGGGCATTAACCTTCACGCCGATGGCGCTGGCGAGCTTGTTGTAGCCGGCCGGTGCTTTGGTCTCGGTGAGCGTGTACTCGCCGTTCTTCAGTCCCTGGAAGACAACCTTACCGCTTGCAGGAGTGATGATAGTCGTCGTCGCACCTTCCTCACCAGTCTTAGCTACACGGTATACAGCGTTCGTGGTACCGTCACCGGCACTGACTTGCACGAAGCTAATAGCGGTGCTGTCGGTGTCGTTCTTAGGTGCGAGTGTGAACTCAGCACCAGCAAGTCGGCGGGCTTTATCAGTATATTCGTCACCAGTGTACTTATCGACGGTGAAGCCATAAGTGAAGACGCGAACCTTGCTGGGTTCAGACTCACCGGTTTCATTGGTGCTCGGGTTGTTGGAGTACTGAATCTTTGCGGAGTTGGTGTTACCAGCACCGCCCACAACAGCATTCTCGTTCAGCGTGGCCGTGTAGGTGACGGTGATCTTCTTGCCGGCATTGGCCTGCTGCTTGGCCTTGAAGTCCTTCATGGCGACAGTAAGCGTATTGTCGGAGACCGTAGGAGTGGTGACGGTGTAGTCAGTGTTCACGGTCAGTGGATTAGTCACACCTTCGACCGTAACGGAAGTGACTTGTCCAAAGGTGAGGCCCTGAGACAACGTATCCTTGAAGTTGAAGGTGTAGGTGTCATAGGCGGACATGTCTGGAATGGTGGAGGTCAGGGTGAAGGTCAGGGTATCACCGATCTTCGCGTCAGTGGCGTCCTTACCAGTGCCGTCTACCTGTACCTTCTTGTCGACGGTAGGCAGGTCGCCCTTAATGTCGGTATTCACATTGGTGCTATCAACGGAAACTAGCGTGGCGTATTGACCACTGGCGTTGGCCAAGGTCGCACCCGGCACAGCGACCACGTAGTAGCCGTAGTCGAGATCAGTGAACGTCGCAGTGTAACTACCGTTCGTGGCATCGGCAGATACCATAGCGGTCGCGTCAGCCGTGATGCTGTTGGTCTTGGTCTGCGCCCAGTTCGATGCCTTGGTAGCGAAAGCAACCAAGTCTTCATCCTTCAGCTTGGATACGTAGTCGTTTGCTTTATCGTTGACGTTCTCGTCGGTAGCACCAGTTAGTCCGGAAGCAGTGGAGTTCTTGAAGAACGGCTTCCACTCGTCAGTCAACGTGTAGGAGACAGCCTTGCTGCCACCGTCACCGCTCACGGTGGCGGAGAACATCTTGTAGGCGTTCACGGTCTTACCGGCGAACTTCGCGTCAGTAGTGCTGACCGTCAGCGTGGCATTATCCGCTGCGTTGGCCGTGGCGACTGTCGTCGCAGCCAATCCAAATACGGTGGCAATCGCCGCGGCGGCAGCGAAAACCTTTTTCATCAGTGATTTCATTACTGTTCCTTTCTCTAAATGGAAATCTTTTCTGTTTGGCAGGTACGGTTTGTCTATGTGATCGTCATGCGGCATGGGCACCTCGCTTTCGTATACGGCTGGAGCCCGAGCGGACTGTGCCGGATTGAACGCGTTGATTACGCACGTACCAGACCACGCCAGCTCCCATAAGCAGCAAGCCGAACATCAGGAACCACATCGTGCCCGCGCCTCCCGTATCCGGAAGCAACGCCGCATTGGTAACAATGGCCACGCGTTCCTTGGTGTTGTAGGAGACCGATACTTGGTATCCGGCCTCCGCGGGCTTGATGGTCTTGGTGGTATCGCCGTCCTTATAGGTCACGGCGGTTTCTTCCACGGTGTACGTGTAGTAACGCACGATGTCCTTGCCGTTGGCATCCTGTCCATCCACGAATGCGACCGGCAGTCCTTGAATCACCTTGCGCCAGGTGTTGCTCCAGGAAGAGGCATCGGAGGAGTCCAACGTCACCGTCCATGGATTCTTCTGCGTCACGGTTGTGCAATCCGCGCCGAAGCATTGAATCGTCTGCGGCGTCACCGTATTGCCACTGCCATCGGTATAGTGCGCGGCGATCTTCAGCTCGACCGACTGCGGCCGTTCGAGGTTGCCGTCCTTCCATACCTTCTGGACAGTCAGGTCAATGGTTCGGCAACCGTCCTTGCCGCATGGGTCCTGGCCGTCGTCCGGTTCGGGGGTGAGTCCGCCGTTGTTGTCGGATACAGGCACGTCAAGCATGAGCACGGCCTTGGCCGGGGACTGGTAGGCATCGAGCTTCGTCTTAGTGCTGCCGTCCGTGGAGTCGACCACGGCGTCCTTAATGCCGACCCAAGTGGTGCCGGCGTCGCCGGATGCGGAGCTGTGCACAGCGCTGCTGTCGTATGTGTTGACCACGTCGAACAGCTTCACTTCCCAACGATCGAGTCCGGTGTTCAGCGCATCGTCTGCCGTGTTCTTCTGCGAGAAGATCTTGTTGCCGTCCTGTGCGGAGGTGCGGGCCTCACCGGCGTTCGCGACCGCCTTGCGGTAGATGCGATAGGTGTTGTATGCCTTGCCGCCGTTGCCGTCATCGACCGGTCCGAGGATGTCGCTCATGGTGTTGAAGTCCCATACGGACTTGAGTTTGGTGTTCGAGAACGGGTCGACCAGTCCGCTGGTGCCGCGGATCGTGTCGGCGTAGACCATGTGGTCGTCCGCCAGCACGCCCTCGTCGTTCAGTCCGGCGAAACCGCCCGCGTAGCCGGTGGTGAGATCCTTCACGCCGTCGGTGTCCTGAGTCGCCCCACCACCGAACACGTCATAGCCGCTGGCGATGCCCGTCACGGTGGACTGTTCCACGCGGGTGCGGTTGCCCTTGATGAGTTGGACGGTCAGGTTGCTGCCCGACCCATCCATATCAATGCCGTCTTTGCTGCAAGGCAGTTTGATGACGCTGTCGCCGATGGTGACAATCGCCACGTCGGTCTGCTGCTGGTTTTCATCATCAGCCTTGGACAGGGCGACGCTCACCTTCAGTCCGAACAGGTTCACGTACAGCACGTTGCCTTCCGAAAGCACCTTGAGATCGAATACCTTGCCGAAGATGGCCGGGAACCACTTGCCTAAATCGATGACGCCGACCTGTTCCGCCTTGTCGAGGTACAGGAGCTTGACCAGCGCGTTCACCACTTGCAGCAGCAGTTCCACAAGTACAGAGTTGACCTTCGCGTCAACCAAATAGGCACGGCTGGTTTCACCGACGAATCCGCCGGCAATCTCACCGCTAGTGACCTTCTTGAGATTGTCAGACGTGCAGCCCTTCACCCTGGCCAAATCCACGTATCCAACAAAACCGCCTGCGACCTCACGTCCGGTAGCCTTGTCGGTGGCTTTGCCGTAATTGTCGCCATGGTGTGTGGCGGTGACGGTATAACCGTCCGGGATGCCGGTGACGCGCGAATCGCCAACGTGCGAGCCCCAGATGTCAAGTACGCCGGCCGTAGCACCAAGCAGATTGAGCGCATCCGTGCCGAGTTGTGCATTGTCGGCGGCGACCGTGCCGGATTTGCCAAGATGCCCGATGAAGCCGCCCACGTAGTTCACGCCGGTCACACTGTTGAGGTTGGTGACCGCAGACTGCTTCACAGAGCCATTGATCAGTCCACCGCCGAAGCCACCGACCGCACCGGTGTAACGCTTCGAGTCAAGCATGCCCTTTGTGGTGGAATCATGGGCGACAATCTGGATACCGTCGCTCACACCGTTGACCTGACCGTCATAGATGAAGGTGCGGAATGCTTCGAGCACGCCCACGTTGCCGACCTTGAGCAGTTTGAGCAGCAGGTTGGTATCCTGCTTATCGCCGGCCTCGCCGCCGCCGACGGAAGCGACGCTGGATACATCAGCAAGACCAAAGAAGCCACCGGCGTATTGCCCGCCTTCGACAGCGCGCAGCCCGTTAACAGTAAGAGAAGCCGGGTCATTGTTCGGATCCGCTTCACTGCCGGTACCTTTGGCGGAATCCTTGTCACCGAGGATCGAGGCCTGCAGCGAGCCGGCGAAACCGCCGGCGTTCAGGGCATACTTGGTTGTGGTGTTACCCTTATCGCCCTTGTTCTCATATGCGCCGTCGACCGTGTATCCCCATGCCGGGTCATCCGAGCTCACATGCGCACCGCGAATCGTCGTAACCGTGGCCTGCAATACGCTGACCAGACTTGCCGGGGTCGAGACCAGTGAGTCGAGGATTCCTTGCAGGAATCCCTCGGATGCGTTGGTGTCCACATCCGCGGCCGCGCCGGCAGTGGCCACGCCGATGAATCCGCCGACGTTGTTGCGGCCTTCCACCTTGCGCAGGTTGGAGACGTTGGCACCGGCAGCGGCGACACCCCCGACAAGCTTCTGGCCGTTCTGGTCGAGATCGCCCCAGATCTGGCCGCCGACCGCGAGACCCACGTAGCCACCGGCGTTGCCGGTGCCGTGCGTGATGTCTTCGCCGGTGGCCACGACCTTCATACCCTTGCGGTAGCCGGCCACGCTCGAGGATTTGATGACTGGCACGAATACCTGTGCCACGTCGAGCATCTGTCCCAAATCAAGTTTGATGCCTTTGTCGCCGAATAGTTGGATAGAGCCGAACGAGGATGCCGAGCCGGATTCCATCGTGCCCGCATAACCGCCTGCCGCACGCATGGCAGAGACGGTCTTGACATCCATCGACTGGCCATCGGTGATCGTGCCGGTGCGCATCAGACCGACGTGTCCGCCGGCGACGCCAGAATCATGCAAGTTCGCGCCAGTCTGATACTCCGCACGACCGGCGACGACGTTGAATCCGAAGATGTAGGATTCGAGGAACTTGTCCAGGGAATCCTGATCAGTAACAGAGCCCGCACCATCGCCCGTAGCTACCTCGGTAAATTCCTTGCCATACGCACCGTACTTGCCGATGTTGTCGATCCACGTCTTCCATTGGTCGTAGCTCATATTGCGCAAAGGACCAGTGACCTTCGAGTGCTCCTCGGTCGGGTAGACCACAGACAGCACGCCAGCGAGATTGCCGGCCTTGATGAGACCGCCAAGCAAGGAGAGCGAACCGCCTTGAGCGGTATCGGCCGCCTCCATGAAGCCGGTGTAACCGCCGGCGATTTCGGCACCGTATACGCTGCGGATGCGCGCGGCGTAGGCTACGCGCTGCGGCCCGTTGTATTTGCCGTCGGTATTCTCCTGCTTCCACGCTGCTGTGTTGTTGCCCCAGATATGACCGCCACGATTACGACCTGCATAGCCGCCGGCCATGCCGCGGCGTGTGGTCGTATCCGATGCCGCCTGGGCACGCACCGCGCCGCCGCACACTGCGGCATCGGTCGAGCTGTTGCGAATCGTCGGCGTGAAGTCCTGCACGAGCGAGAGCAGGTTGTCGAGGTTGACAAGCTTCTTGAGCACGCTGCCGTCACCAAGCACGTTCGCCACGGCTCCCGGCTGCATGGTACCCACGTAACCGCCGGCCGAAACCTGGCCGATGATGTATACGAACTCATGAGAGCTCGAGTCCTGAATGTGGCCGCCTTCGATGTCTCCGGCGAAACCACCAGCCATACCCAGTGGATCGGGCTCATTGTTGGCATTCCTATGATCTGCGGTGCTGGCCAGAACGGAGTATCCGCCGATGCCGCCAGTCACATCGGAGTGTTCAATCGTCGAGACGACGACATCCAGCACACTGAGTACATCGTTGAGATTGACGTTCTGGCCGAGCAGGCTCAGGCCACCGCCCACAGCTGCCGCCGAGCCGATGTCCATTTTGCCGATGTAACCGCCGGCGTATCGCGCAGCGGTGACTGCATATGTGCTGTCTTTGCTCAGATAGGTGTCATTGATTGATCCGGCAGTTTCCAGATTCTTCGGTGCCTTGACATCAGTATGGCGCAGTTGGGTCACACTGGAATGGGACACCTGCACACCGGAACCGTATCCGATATAGCCGCCGGCGGAACCGGATTGCGTATCGGATTGGTCAAGTCGGGTGGCGGAGACGGTGAAGCCGGGATCGTCCGGGTCGGAAATCTTGTTGCCGCTGGTGGTCTCTACGGTGGTGGCATCGGAATGCACGCCCGCGTAGGAGATGAACGGCACATAGCCCTGCACCACCTGCAGCAGGTTGGCGAGATCCACCGTACCGAATTTGCCGAGCAGGCTCAGGCCGCCGTTGCCAGCCGAAGCGAGTGCGCCGGAAACGACCTTGCCGCCGAAACCGCCTGCGTATGCGCCGCCGGTCACATGGTCAAGGTTGACAACGGCCACGGGGTTGGTTTGCACGCAGGACTGTACACCGGCCAGCGTTGAATCGTTCTTGAGATCGGTTTCGGAGAACTGGTTGACCTTGCCGCTTTGGAAGTTTCCCGCATAGCCGCCCGCGATATCGCCTTCGACATAACCGCCGTTGACGTACGTCACGGTGGTATCCGTATAACTTGGAATCAGATACGGTACGGCACCGAGCAGGTCGTTCACGGACAGCAGGCCGCCCTTGATGAGGTTGTCCAACACGCTGGAATCATCGGCGTTGCTAAGTGCGTCAGCGAGGCCACCGGTGGTGGAGAAGCCCACGAAGCCACCCGCGATGCCATCGGATGTGCTGGTATCGGCCGCGACCGACTTGAGGTTTGTCACATGGCTTTCGCGGGTCTTGGTGCTGTTGGCCTGACCGTAGAAACCGCCCGCAGCATAATCGGTGGTCTCGTTGTTCTCGTTCTTGCCGGTCGCCTTGACCGTGAATCCGTTGGCGATGCCGTTCACGTTCGATGCAGTGACTGCAACCGAAGAATATTGGGCAACCGATAGCAGACCGGAAAGCTTGATAAGCCCAAGCACATTGAGCCCGCCGGCACCAACGGCGTCGCCTGGTCCGGAGAAGCCGATGAAACCGCCGGCTTCTCCCTTGGCCGTGACCGTGGCCAGATTGGTAAGGTTCGTGTTGGTCACGTCGCCGCCGGTGGCGCATCCGATGGCACCGCCCGCATAGTATGAACCGGCCTTCACTGTCAGGCCGGATGCCGGAGCGGTGACAGACATGTTCTCCACGGTGAACGCGGCAAACTGGTCGAACTTCTTGAGCGTGGCGATATCGCCAATTTTCACCACACTGTTGAGCAACCCAGCTACCGTTGTCGGTTGCAGATTGCCGGCGATGCCACCCGCGTAGGAGCCCGTGGCCGTGACCGATTCAAGGCCTTCTATGGTGGTGGAGCGCTGCTGAGGGAAGTCACGAGGATTGTTGTACTTCCAGAACGTAAGGTTCTTGAGATGATCCTGTGAGGAGTCGCCGATCACCGTGCCCGATCCTTCGCCCACGAGACCGCCCGCGTAATCGCCACCAGCCTTAACGGTGAGGGAGCCCTTCATCTGCGTGCCGAGAATCACGGAGGGATTCACACCGACGATGGACAGCAGTTCTCCCGCACCACTACCGCTGCCGCTCAGCAATTTAGTCACAGCTTTGGTGAGCTGTTTCAACAGCGATGCATTCGTGGTATCGTCCGTACCGAGTTCCAGGCCCCATCCCACGGAGGCGAATCCGGTGAATCCTCCGGCGTAGGATCTGTCGGCAGTCACGGCGACCGAAGCCGTAATCGAATTATTGACAGCATAGGCATTGGCCATGGCACCGTTGAAGCCGCCGGCGTAGTCTTCGGCCTGCACGGTGATCTTATCGTCACCGTTTACCGTCAGGCGACTGTTTTCGATGAGGCTCTGCGGACGCAGCGCAGACAGCAAGTCGACGCCAAGCGAGTTAATCAGACCGCCCACGTTGCCGTTGCGACCTACTCCGGCAAAACCACCGGCATATTGCTTTGCCCGCACGGTGAAACCATTCGTGCTCGTCACCGAAGAGTTCTCAATGATTGCACCAATCTGCGCACCGACAAAGCCGCCGGCCTGCGGGTTGTCCTTGTTGCCGATCACCACGTTCTTTTTGAACCCGTTCACCGAACTATTCGAGATAACCGGGTTGTAGTAGCCAACCGGAATCAAGGCATTCAGCCCGAGCGTGCCGGACAGCAACCAGTCCACCAAATCGCCCAGCCCGAGGAACGGGATAATGTTCAGAATCCCCGAGAGTACCTTGGTGAGCGCTCCTACGATGCCGGAGAGTGCATCGTATCGGGTTGTGCCCTCAACATATCCCACGAAACCACCGGTCATACGGCTTACGCTAGATACCGAAACATCTGCTACCTCGCAGTCCGTAACCTTGGTGTCCCCGTAGATACGGCCGGCAAATGCACCCGTGGCGAGGTTGGAAGGATTGTCTTTGTGCAGGGTGAGCAGACCTTTCAGATTGAGGTCAAGATCTACTTGTCCGAATGTCAATGCTTTTAACGCCGCCAACAGTGCGTCGAGCAGTAATCCCACTGCCGAAGTGAGCATACCGAGCAAGGTCGGCGGAATATATGACTCGCTTGCCTGATTCGTTACCGACACATCCTGCAGCTTGAGGTTCGACACCACGGCCGTACCGGCGCTGCCCAGACTTTTGTTGTTCATCACGGTCTTGTTCGTGATCGAGGCGAAGAAGCCGATGCCCTGCTGCTTGCTGACGTCCAGCTGCTTGCCCGGTTGATTGACGACCACATGGCTGATGACCGGCCGAGCTGCTGTGGTATGCTCCACGCTTGCGCCATCGGTGCCGACAGCCTTCCACAGGCTAGCCACAGCGTCTGCGCTGTTGGAGACCGCGCCGAGCATGGTGCCGGAGAACATAAGTGGAGTCCACTCGGTGTTGTTGGTATCGGCCGCGTTCTTGGACAGGTCGATGTCACGGAAGATCAAATAATCCGCATCGGCCGAATAGGTCAGGCCGGTGTTGGCGGCAGAGTAGTCCGCTTGCGTACCATTAGCATTCACGCCGTAATACCTGGTGCGGGTCTTACCAGCGTCCACTTTCGTATTACATATCGCCAGCGAATTGTCATAGTCGGAGGCATCAGCATTGCGCAAGATATCCGAATCGGCAAGATCGGCGTCACCGGCGTATTCAGTGGACGACGCGCCATCTACCCAGTCGTAGCCAAAGAGTCCTTGCCCGGTGCAGATCTGCGTGACCTTGTTGATACGGCCAATAACCTTCTTGCCGGAACCAATCGCACGCAGCTGCTGCTCGTTGCCAATCAGAATGTAGGTCTTGCCGTTGATTTCCTTGGTGACCTGGCCTTCAAAGTCACGGCCGCCAAGCGCCGTCGCGGCGACCTGCACATTGGCCTTCGCCGGCGATTGATCCGCCTCAGTCGAAGAATCGTTCTTGGCATTTTGAGAAGGTGCCTTAGACGTATCAGTCGGAGCCTGCGTTTGGGCTCCGTCATTAGCGGGATTGCCGACAGTAGCCCCTGCTGCGGCATCCGCCTTGTTGCCTGCCTCACCATTTGAGGATTCGGAAGAACCACCAGTAGTAGAAGATGAAGAAGATGAATCTTGCTGCGCGCCCTGATTCGTTTCAGAAGGTGCTGGCGCACCGTTTGATGTATTGCCCTCTTCTGACGTCTTATCGTCAACATTGACATTGCGAGCAGAAGGAGCAGCTACGACAGTATTACCCCCCCCCTCAGAAATTACGGCATTAGGAGAGCTACTCACATCGTCTATATTCTGAGCATATGCTGCAGGCACCATGCACACGATGGACAAGGAAACAGCAATAACCGAAGCAAGGCAACGCTTCAAGGCATGGCTCTGCCGTCCAGATTCCTGTTCTGTTCCTCCGTTAAACCCGCAACGGACGAACTTCAATTTCGAGCTCACTGTTTCCCCTCATAGATTCGCAATCCCCTTTTCGGGAGGTTACTGCATATAATCGTACCATCTTTCTAGGAAGAAGTTGACAAAAGAACAAAAAACGTTCATTTGCGGGGCCGGTTAGCGTATGTCTTTCTAGGCAAAAAAGAAAAGCCCCGCAACTATGCAAGGCTTTTCCAACGAGGTCATAAGATAGGAAGAGAACGACCCCCGTTTAATGGTTGACGAAGCTTTAGGACCTCGCCAAATCACTCATCATTCCACACTTTCGAGTTTACGCCAATTTCATTTTCGATTTTACGCTGTTTTGACTTTCGAGTTTACGCCAATCTTGTTTTCGATTTTACGCCGGCAACACTGCTGACGATTACATTTCGATATTGAGAAATCACAAGAAACTGCAGGAAAGCAGCAAAAGGGCATAAGAAAGCCCGCCCGGGAAAAGGGGGAAGACCGGGCGGGTTGAGGAAGGGAAGAAAAGGAAGTCAGCTATGAAGGGTTACTTGGTGGCCTTCTTGGAGCCCTTGCTCTTCGGCATAACCCAGAACTTGAGCAGCGGGTAACTCACGATCACGGCGAGCAGGGTGTTGACCACGGAAGCGATGGTGCCGGCGATGCCAGCGCCCATGCCCCAACCCTGGCACAGACCGGTCACATAGCCCGGCAGCACGAGGTTCACAACCACGATGATCACAGCGAGAATCACATACTTCCAAGCGGCGTTCTTGAAGCTGGAGTCAGACTTGAACACCCACTTCATCTGCACGAAGAAATTCACCACCTGAGCGAGCACCTCGGCAAGCAGGAAGGTGAGGAAGCCGCCCAGACCGTTTCCCTGGGTGTCGTAGTTGAAAATCAGGAAGTGGAACGGCTGAGTCAGGCCCATGCCGCTGATGAAGATGGCAGTGCCGATCCACGTCACCACAAAACGGGTGATGGTGGAGATGTTCGACAGCAGGTTGAACAGGATGAATTCCCAGATATTCGGGTGATCCTTGATCCACTGGCGGATCGGACCGACCTTCCTGGTCGGCTGCGTTGCATTGTTATCAGTCATTGTTCAGCTCCCTTGCAGTGCGCCTGTTTGCGGATTGGTTGCGGAAGAAGCCGGCGATAACGCCGCCCAATCCGCGGAAGGTGTGGCCGTTGGCGATTTTGACAATGGCGTCGACCATCGCGGAATCGACCATGCCTTGGGTCATCTTGCTCATAGCTCGCGGAGGCATGTTCAAGATGAACAGGGTATTAAGGTCCGGAGCACCGGTCTTCTGACGGATCTTGGCTTCCTGCTTGGTAAGCGTCTTGGCGACGGTACGCGCCACGAAGCCCTTTGAATCCACCCAAGACATAATCGGATCGTTCACATCGAACGTCACCGGCTTGCCCGGAGCCACAACCTCATGACCAAACAGAGTGGCCATTTCAGCATCGGTCACTTCCTTGACGTGACCGATGAGGTAATGTCCAAGCGCAACATCTGCGGCAACGGGCTCGATATCACCGGCAACAGTGAGTGGAATCGAAAGCGGCAGATGCTCAGCGTTGTCGCCCACCATCAGCGTCCACTCGCCGGATTCCGTCTTCCATTCGTTGCAGGCAACGTCGAAGTGACGGAAGGTGTAACGATCGAAATCAATGTGCACGCTCTTGCTTTCATGTGCGGCAACCGAAACCTTGGCGAAGCCCTTGAGTTCGCGATCGGGACGCAGTACGCCACCCTGCGGACCGCGCACATACAACTGTACAACGGCCGAACCGGCAACGTCGGAATCGTTGCCGACCATCACGTCAACGCCCTTTTCACCGGCAGTTGCGGCGCTGTAGGTAAACTTGGAATAGCTCAGGCCATAACCGAACGGGAAGCGCACCGGCACACCGGCGGTTTCGTAATAGCGGTAGCCAACGAATGGACCTTCGCGGTAGATCGCATCGCGGCCGATTGCCGGATACCAACCGGAGCTCGGGCAATCCTCGTAACGCACCGGCCAGGTTTCAGCCAAGTGGCCGGACGGATTGACCTCGCCGGTCAGTGCACGTACGGTTGCGGAAGCACCGGCCTGACCGGACAGGCCCACGTAAAGTACTGCGGCAACATCATCGATCCACGGCAGTTCCACCGGAGAACCAGCAACAAGCACGATCACGATCGGCTTGCCAATACCCTTCAGCGCCTCAACCAGATCGTTCTGCACCTGCGGAATCGCCATGGTGGAACGGTCAAGACCTTCGGATTCGCTACGCTCATCAAGACCGACGACCGCAAGCACCACATCCACATCATCCTTACCGGCCAGTGCGACGGCGTCTTCCACAAGCACGCGATCAGCCTTGCCTTGACGGTCGTAGCCTTGCTCGTAACCGGCAAGCACCAGGCCTTCAGCGTTCTTGACTTCCTCAAGAATGTTCTCTTCCCTGGTGGCGTTCACCTTGGAGGAGCCGGATCCCTGGTAACGTGCGGTTGCCGCCATATCGCCAACCACGGCCACGCGAGTACCAGCCTTGAACGGCAAAGTTGCGTCATCGTTCTTCAACAGCACACTGGAGCCTTCAGCCACCTTGCGCGCCACCTCATGATGGGCCGCTGCGACTTCGTCCTTGAGCAGGTCGTTGCGGCCGACGCCGACCAGCTTGGTCGCTGCGGCGATCTTTGCGACTTCTGCGGCACGAGCGTTGATGTCGGCTTCAGACAAAGTCCCAGCCTTGACCGCACCTTCCAGCTCACGTACGGAAGTAAAGCCCGGAGACGGCATTTCCAGAGAACCGCCGGCCTTGACTGCTGCGACCGCGGAGTTGGATCCGCCCCAATCGGAGACGACCATGCCGTCAAAGCCCCATTCGTCGCGCAGAATCTCCTGCAGCAAATGCTTGTTTTCGTGCGCGTAGACGCCGTTGATCTCGTTGTAGGAGGTCATGATGGTCAGCGGCTTGGCTTCGCGCACTGCGATTTCGAAACCGGTCAAATACAGTTCGCGCATGGTGCGTTCGTCGACCACGGAGTTGCTCGCCTGACGGCGCAGCTCCTGGCTGTTGACTGCGAAATGCTTCGGGCATGCGGAGATGCCGTTGCTCTGAATGCCGCGAATCAGGCCCGCTGCCATACGTCCGGCGACAATCGGATCTTCGGAGTAGTACTCGAAGTTACGTCCGCACAGCGGGTTGCGCTTGATGTTCAAGCCCGGGCCGAGCAGCACGTTCACGTCAAGATCGTGCGCTTCGTTGCCGAGGGCCTCGCCCATTTCTTCGGCGAGTGCCGGATCCCAAGAATTAGCCACGGTTCCTGCGGTCGGGAAGCAGGTGGCCGGCTTGGATGCGCCAATGCCGAGATGGTCACCTTCGCCGAGCTGGCGGCGCACACCGTGAGGGCCGTCACTCATCACGAAGCTGGGGATGTCTGCGCGGTCGTTGCCCCGCGAATCCCATTCGGATCCACCGGAAAGCATTGCGGCCTTTTCAACGACCGAAAGTTCTTCGAGTTCCATTGGTTCTCCCTTGCACTAAGCACGTTGCAAACCCGCTTCGCCAAGTCTGTATTGCTTGGCTCCACTGTGGTTTTTCTTGCGATTTTCCCGCTGCCGCACCGCGCCGCATCGTGCCGTGCGGCATGCAGGTTTTCGCCGCTAGTTTGATTGAACCAGCTTTCGCCACACCACCACCGCTGTATTACACAACCTGTCGTTTTGCCCGCACAATCGGATATTCCCAAACTGATTTCGGAATCAAAGGAACTCACATGGCAGATACGTTTTTACCGCTCCCCCGCGCTTTCGCATGCGTTCCATACACACCATACGGCGTAGGAAATGAGCGGACAGATGGTGGCGGAAATAATCACGTCGGTCGGATAGTGCAAGCCGAGCAGCAATCGCGAACAGGCGACCGCCACGACAAGCGCGGCAGCGCCGATGATCGTCCTGCGGAGAAACACCCGTCTTCTGTTTGCACGCCCGTCATCTTCTCCGTCGGGGAAGCATTTGCGCGCGAAATTACGCACAGTAAGAATCATCATGACCGATACGATCACCGCGGCTGCCGTGTGACCACTCGGAAAACTTGGATCGCCCGGCAACAGACCATTGCCGACAGACGTGATCGGACGGGGGCGTTCGACCAGCCATTTGACGCCGGTCACGTACAGTATCGGCGCCGCCGACACGGCGACATCGCGAATGACGACGTGCCTGCTGCCGGTAATACGCAAATCGACAGCGGCGAGCGCGGCGACGATTGCGATGCAGCCTACCGTTGAAAACAAGTACGCAAGTATCGTGGAGCAGTCGCGCAACCCTTCTGGCAGCGCCGCTAAAGCCTGCAAAATATTGGTTTCACGCATTGTTGCGATTGCAGAATCGCGCAGCGCGACGCCAATCATAGGCACAATGCCGCACAATATGGCGGTTGCGATTACCACAGCCGCCGCTCTCGCGATACTTCCGTTTTTCATATGCATAATTCCAGTTAAGCACAGTTCACTGTGCCGTCGCCATGTGTTCACATCCGGGATATCCCCGAAAATCGGCGGATTATCCTTCAGGATGCTTCCATGGCTTCCCTGACACACGCGCTGCAAACGGCCGTGCAACGCAAATATGGCATACCCGCACAGAAAATACCGTGAACGATGCGAGAATCGGAGTTGACGTTCAAGAAAAAAGAAGGAAATATGACCGAACCGATAGCAATGACCATACGCCATATGAAAATCGAGGATTATCCGCTGGTATACGAACTGTGGATACGATGCACAGGTTTCACTATGAGAGATATAGACGATTGCAAGGATGCGATAAAGACGTTTCTCGAACGCAATCCCAACACCTGTTTCGTAGCCGAGGACGATGGCGGAAGAATCATTGGCGCGATTCTTGCCGGCCACGACGGAAGACGGTCGCGCATCTACCACACGGCAGTCGACCCCGACGCGCGCGGTAGAGGCATTGGCTCGATTTTGGTGGGCCGCGTGGTTGAAACGCTTCGTGCGATCGGCCTGCCGAAAGTCGCTGTCGGAGTGCCCGCAGACAACGATGCCGGCAACGATTTCTGGGAACGTCAAGGCTTTGCAGTCCGTGATGATTTGGTTTATCGAGAACTGCCGTTGTAATAACGAACCATCCACGATGCCGCGGCCCAACGCGTTTATTGCGTGGCGCAACAGCCACGCGTCAAGAGGGCCGCCGCGATGGAAGTCCGAGAGGCCATCGATGGTGAATCGCTATTCGGACGGAAGACACGGTCTATGCGAACGAGCTATGCCTTGGCTAGCTTCTTATGTCTGAGAGTGTAAACGGCATCGGCGGAATCGGCGACGCGCTTGGAATGCGTCACCACAATGACACATTTACCGAGTTGATGAGCGGCCTGCCGCAAAAGATCAATCACCTCATCAGTCATTTCCGGATCCAGGCTGCCAGTCGGCTCATCCGCCAGAATCGCACGGCCGGGCGCCACTAGGGCGCGGCCGACCGCCACCCGCTGGCGTTGGCCACCCGACAAGTGCATGATGTTGCGCTTCGATTCCTCACGGCTCAGCCCCAGATCCTCGAGGATCTTCATATCGGCCTTGGGATTGACCAGGTGAAGATTCTCTTCGGGGGTGAGATAGTCGATCAGATTATGGTCCTGGAACACCAAGGACACGTGCTCGCGACGGTGCTTTGAGTAACCCGTCGTAGCTATATCCTTGCCCTCAAAACGAACCACTCCATCAGAGGGGGCATCCAGACCGGCCAACAGAGACAACAAAGTGCTCTTCCCCGCTCCCGATGGGCCGGTTATCGCATACATCTTTCCGGATTCGAAATCTGCGTTCACGTCCGAAAGAACGCGAATCTTCGCCGCGCCATATGAGTAATTGACATGGTCCAATTGCAGACAGATAGTCATGATTAATATCTCCTAACGCATAGAGGAAAGAATGGATTTCGGGGATTTGGCCAGCACTGCGGCACACGACACGGCAAGCGCGACTGCGATGACCGCGCATCCGAGCAGCAGAATGAGCAGCGTCTGTTCTGGCGGCAGAGCCTCCACCTGCAATGATTCAAGAGGCGCGACTCCCGAATCGTGCAGCAGGAGCGAGGACACGTAACCAGACAATAGGGAGCCTGTGCCCAGCGAGCACAGGGCGGCGACCACAGCCATGAGACCGGTTTCGATTGCGAACTGGGCGATAATCTGCATCTTGCCGATGCCGAGAGCCAGAAGGGTGCCTATTTCATGGATACGTGAGCGGATCCAGAAAACAAGCGCCATGCCCAGTACCAACACATCAGCCAGGCAAACGGACAACAGCACCATGCGGATCAGATCGCGCACCGTTTCCACTGACTGCAGCACGCCGGAAAGCCGCGCCGAGTCATCGGTGACGCCATACTTGCTTCCAGCGATTTTTTTTGCTTGGGCCATTGCGGCGGAAAGCGTCTGCGGATTATCCGAAAGGCACCGGATCGTGCCGACCCGTTCCTCTCCAGTCAGCGCGGAAACCACTTGAACGCCCGAATAGATAAGATTCTCCGACGCGTCCGATGGCATAGGGCTCTGTGCCTGCACATTGCCAGAGAAGATTCCGGCCACGCGAACGGTGGAATCGCGGTCTTCCTGACTGAGCTGGAGTGTTGATCCCACCGATAGTCCATTCTCACGTGCGAAATCCCGGTGAATCAGTACGTTCCGGCCATTACCTGAAATGTGGTGTCCTTGTTCCAACCGGTACAGACCGCTTTGGAACTCTTCGGACAACGAGGAGTCAGTGGTGCCCAGCACGCTGACCTGCGTGGATAGACCGGAATCCAATCGAGGACCATGTTCGGGAACAACCGGATGCGCGCCATCCACCCCTGCCAGGGTCTTACGCTCGTAAACGGTTTTTCTTACGCCGGGGATGCGCGAGAACCGGCTCGCTTCCTTTAGACTTGCAGGATTCTCGCCTGTGTCGACGGTAAAACCTATTCCCATGCTTCTGCCGATATCGTCGGACATTTCCTGAAGCGCCGTTGACACTCCGACCTGAGCCACAAGACTGGTGAAAACCATCAGCATCAACAGTCCGATGATTCCGCTGCGTACCGGTTTACGTACGATTGCCAGCGTGGCACGCTTCCACACGTTCATGCCCATCATCGGAGCTCCGACAGACTTCGTGGCGACTTGCGCAGCATCGGTATGCACGATATGGCAACGCATACCAGCATCACCGCCAGCAGTCCGAGCGATACATACAGTACGGCGGTTGTGTCGATTGATACCGTGAGCGAATCCAAGGTGCGAACCGACATATTGGACTCGAGATCGCCGCCGACCTGTCCCATGCTGCTCAGCTCCTTCGCCGCGGAGGCGTTCACGGAACGGAGGGCCGAAGTGCCAAGCCATTGAGCCATTCCTCGTGCGCACAACCATCCGAGGACCAGGGACGGCAGGCCAATCAGAATCATCTCGGTTAGATACTGGGCGATCAGGGATGGCTTGCCGATGCCGAGGGACACCAATACGCCCATCTCCTGGCGTCGGTCGTTCATCCACAGTAAGAGCATGAGACTGAGAACTATCACGGCCGAAATAGTCACGCCGATCAAAGCGCTGCGCATCATGGAACGCACACCTCGGGCGGCATTCAGCATGCTCGACGTATATTGGTCATTGCGCGTGATCTGGTAGTTGTTCCAATCCACTGGAAGCTTCTTCGCCTCTTCCATGGTTTTCTCCACGTCGACGCCCTTGTCCAGAACGAAAGTGGCATCCTGGTATATTTCCTTACCGGCCTTGTACTGGTACAGAGTACTTGTAGTGTCCAAATCGGTGTACACAGTGTTAGAGGTGAGTTCCGCGCGGCTGGATACCTTTCTGTCGCTGTCCCCTTTGAATATTCCAACAATGGTGGTTTTGACAGTTGCCGTCGAATGCGACTCATTGTCGGCATCATATGGATTGGCCTTGAGCGTGAGGGTATCGCCGACTTTAAGCCCATTGGTTTTGGCGAGATCCTCATGGACCATCGACATATGCTTATCGGATGCCTTTAGATGACGTCCTTCGACCATGCCGAGCGTGTGAGACGTGAACACATTGAGTTTTGACGAATCGTTTGTGCCTATGACGTTGGCCGTATTACCGAACTGCTGTTCTTTCTCCGCATCGTAATCATCGCCGCCGGGGACCTTCACCACGCTGGCTCCCACGAGATCGGCGGTGGCGTTCTGCCTGACCATGTACGAGTCAACCCCGGACATCTTCGAGATTCGTTGCACATCAGCGGGACGAACCATTCCGCCTCCGCGAGGTGTCAGCATGCTGCCTTGCAGGTTACTGGCCAGCACGAATCCGCCGACCGCCTGTTTCTCAATCTGTCCAGCCTCATGTTGAGCTGCCTGAGAAACTGCGGTCGCGGACAGCATACTCGCCGTTATGATGGTCAGCACAATGAACAGCACCGCGGTACGCACTCGTTTTCTGAACACATAGCGCGCCGCCCGTGAGATGAATGTCATTAATACCCCCTGTAAAGCTGGGACCTTCTCATCCGCAACAATGAAATCTAATTCGATTCTTCGATTGGCCATTCACGAAAATGCATGGTACACCTCAGAACATGGCAAGATATGCCTTGAGCGAAAAAGCGAAACAACATTGGTTGCATTATGCTCCGGGGCATCTGTCATTTTGTTCATTTGACAAACTTTGAGCGGTTATAAAACAGTGCATATACCAATGGAGGCCCCAACCGAAATTGGGGCCTCCATCAGAGAGAAAGGAAGGAGTGGCAAGTATTGGTTATTACTCAGTCAGAGTCTTAGCCTTCTCGTTGACGGCTTCAACCGTCTCGACCGTCTTGGCTTCCTCATCGGAGACCTCACCGGCCGTGAGCTTGGCTTCGAGCTGCTCGACGATTTCGGCGTGCATCTTCTCGCTGATCTTCACCTTGAAGGTGAACACCAGCAGGCTGAGCACAATCAGAACGAGCGGCACATAGAAGGCGCAGACTTCGAAGGTGTGGATGTTCGCAGGGGTCATATCGGCTGCAGTGGCGCTGCCGGTCATACCTGCCGCGACGGCGATGAAGCCGGTGATGCCGTTCGACAGAGCGCCACCGATCTTGTCGAGCATCGGGCGGACGGACAGAGTGACGGCCTCGTTACGCTTACCGTTCTTCAGCTGGCCGTATTCGATGGAGTCGGTCAGGGAGAGGATGGCGGTCATCTGGATGAGCGTGCCCGGCACGTAGAAGAGCACCAGTGCGATGAACACTACGACGATGTTGGTGGAGAAAAGACCCAGCAGAACGTAAGCGACAATCATGGAGATCATGCCACTGATGTACAGGTAGCGGCGTGGGATGCGCTTGTTCAGAATCGGGTACAGCGGAGCCATGATGAGGCCGGCCACCAGTGCGATGACGCCAGTCGCGGAGTAGGCGGCCGGATTGTCGAGCACGAACTTGAACAGGAAGAGGAGCACGCCAGTGGTGGCCACGTTGGCGATGGCGTACAGCAGGTAGGACAGGGCGACCCACAGCAGCTGGTCGTTCTGGAACAGTGCCTTGAACGCCTCGAGCGGGTTGCCGTTCTTCTGGGCCTTGGCGCGCAGGGCGCTGGTGCTTTCCTTGGTGCCGAAGGCAACGGTCCAAGCAGTGAGGATGCCGAGCAGCATAACGATGATGCCGAATGCGGTCCAGCCGCTCTGGCTTTCGGCATGCTTGCCGGTGAACATGTAGCTGAAGTAGGTGACAATCGGGATGACGACGATAGTGATGCCGTTGTAGCCGATGGAACCGGTGAAAGATCCCAGAGAGGTGTAGGTGGAACGCTCATGAGAGTCGGAGGACAGCGCCGGAATCATGCCCCAGTAGGAGATGTCACGCAGGGAGTAGAACACGTCGAGCACGACGAAGGTGATGACGAACAGCACGATGAACAGCGTGGTGTTGACATTCACCAGACCGAACATGCCGCTGAAGACGATGGCGAGCAGCACGGCCGAGACAGCACCGCCGATGAACTGCCAGGGACGGAAGCGTCCCCACTTGGTGGTGGTGTTGTCGACGATGTTGCCCAGCAATGGGTCGATGAAGATCTCTGCAATACGGATAATCACCACAAGGCTGGTGATGACGCCGATGAGCTTGGCCGCCAGCGCCTTGTCGACGCCAGAGAACAGGCAGCTGGTCACGTACACAACAAAGTACGTGCTCATAGCGTTGTAGAAGGCAGACTGACCCAAGTTACCGCATGCGTAGGCGATGCGCTGGCCGAGCTTCCCCTTGCGGGCTCCACCGTCCGCGGCTGTTGCGTTGCTCATTTTTCTTCTCCTCTAAGATAGTTGGAGCTTAGATCACCCATTGATCTTGTGTTGCAATTATACGCCGTTTTATAAACGGAAGTAAAAAACATTAGTAATCAAGGCTTTTACCGGCGTGTTGCAGCAGTTTTCATAACGCAAAACCTATCCGTCACCGGCTTAAACATATTTGTGAGAGGGCTTGAAAAACAGAGGAAACCGTGGTGGTAAATACGATTTGCTTTTTCAGTAAAAAACATTTATCATTACCAGTAAAGGAAGTTTAGCTTCCACATCATTCACAACGAAGTAATGAAAGAAAGCAGGAAACATGGCAAACAGCAATCGTGTTGAGCACGCATCCGAGACGTGGCTGACCGACGCGACTGTGTTCGAAGTCAACCGCACTCCGGCACATTCCAACCACAAGTGCTTCACGCATGATCCGCAGAGTGACGAGCACTCCGATCTCACGCAAAGCCTTGACGGAGAATGGCGCGTCGAAATCGTACAGGCTTCCGACATCGACTTCAACGAAGAGCCATTCGTTGCTGAGAACTTCGATGATTCCTCTTTCTGCCGCGCCCAGGTTCCGGGCCATCTGCAGATGGCAGGCCTGCTGAAGAACAAGTACGTGAATATCCAGTATCCGTGGGACGGCCACGAGAATCCGCTGGAGCCGAATGTTCCGGAAAACAATCACGTGGCGCTCTACCGCAGGAAGTTCGTTGTGTCCAAGCGTCTTGCGGACACCAAGGAGTCCGGAGGAAGCGTCTCCATCGTCTTCCATGGAATGGCAACCGCAATCTACGTATGGGTCAACGGCCTGTTCGCAGGTTACGGCGAAGACGGATTCACTCCCAACGAGTTTGATATCACCGACCTGCTGCATGACGGAGAGAACGTCGTAGCGGTCGCCTGCTACGAGTATTCCAGCGCCTCCTGGCTTGAAGACCAGGACTTCTGGCGTCTGCACGGTCTGTTCCGCTCCGTCGAACTGACGGCGCAGCCCCACGTCCATGTCGAGAACATGCAACTCGAAGCCGATTGGGACGCCGAGTCCGGCACCGCCTCTCTTGACGCCGCATTGTCCGTGCGCAACGCCTCCGATGCCGCTACCATCTCGGCCACGTTGAAGGATTCCGAAGGCAACGTGGTATGGGAGGCCTCGACCAACGCCGACGCCAATACCACGTTCACAAGCGGTTCCTTGCAGGGCCTCGAGCCGTGGAGCGCCGAAAGCCCATCTCTGTACGAACTTGAAGTCAACGTCATCGACCAGGCCGGCAACATCGTCGAAGCCGCCGTTCAGAAGGTCGGCTTCCGTCGCTTCCGCATCGAAAACGGCATCATGACCCTTAACGGCAAGCGCATCGTGTTCAAGGGCGCGGACCGTCACGAGTTCGACGCCAAGCGCGGCCGTTCCATCACCGAGCAGGACATGATCGATGATGTGATTTTCTGCAAGCGTCACAACATCAACGCCATCCGCACCTCGCACTATCCGAACCAGGAACGTTGGTACGATCTGTGCGACGAGTACGGCATCTACCTGATCGATGAGACCAATCTCGAAACCCATGGCAGCTGGTGCCTGCCCGGCGACGTGGTCACCGCCGAAACCGCGGTTCCAGGAAGCAAGGCACATTGGGAAGGCGCCTGCGTCGACCGTGTCAACAGCATGATGCGCCGCGACTACAACCACCCGAGCGTGGTCATTTGGTCTCTCGGCAACGAGTCCTACACCGGCGATGTGTTCCGTGCCATGTACAAGCACGTGCACGACATCGATCCGAACCGCCCCGTGCACTACGAGGGCGTGACGAAGAACCGCGACTACGACGACGTTACCGACATCGAAACCCGCATGTACGAGCATGCCGATGTGGTTGAGGAATATCTCAAGAACGATCCGCAGAAGCCGTACATCTCCTGCGAGTACATGCACGCAATGGGCAACTCGGTCGGCAATCTGGACGAATACACGGCACTGGAGCGCTACCCGCACTATCAGGGCGGCTTCATCTGGGACTTCATCGATCAGGCGATCTATGCCACCCAGCCGGACGGCTCCACCCGTCTGTGCTATGGCGGAGACTTCGGCGATCGTCCGAGCGATTACGAGTTCTCCGGCAACGGACTGGTCTTCGCCGACCGCACTCCCACGCCGAAGGCCCAGGAGGTCAAGCAGCTGTACTCCAACGTCCATATCGACGTGACCGATCGCTCGGTATCCATCAAGAACGACAACCTGTTCATCTCGACCGGCGGATACCAGTTCGTGCTGCGCATCCTCGCTGACGGCGAGCCGGTGTGGCAGTCCGAGCGCCGCTTCGACGTGCCCGCCGATTCAGCATGCACGTTCGATGTCGAATGGCCGGTGGATCTCTACCGCGCCAATGCCGATGAGCTGGTGCTTGAAGTGTCCCAGCGCCTCGCCGAGGCGACCGATTGGGCTCCTGCCGGGTACGAACTCGCCTTCGGCCAGACTATTGTGGCCGGAACGAAGGCAGCCGAAGATGCGGCCCTGCCTGCGGACGGCATCGTCACTGTTGGCCGTTGGAATGCGGGTGTTCAGGGTTCCGGACGAGAGATTCTTCTTTCTCGCACCCAGGGCGGCTTGGTCTCCTACACGTTCGACGGTCACGAATTCGTGCTGCGCCGCCCGGCGATCACCACATTCCGCGCGCTGACGGACAACGACCGTGGCGCCGGCCATGGATTCGAGCGAGCCCAGTGGATGGCGGCCGGCCGTTACGCCCGTTGCGTGGACAATGTCATCGAACAGGTCGATGAAGACACGCTCAAGGCCGTATACACGTATGAGCTTGCCACGCCGCAGTGCACCAAGGTCACCGTCGGATACACCGCCGATACCACTGGCCGTCTGAACCTGCATGTGGAATATCCAGGCGAGTCCGGCGAGCTACCCACCATTCCTGCGTTTGGCATCGAATGGACTCTGCCGGTCCAGTATTCGAACCTGAGGTTCTTCGGCGCTGGTCCCGAGGAAACGTACCAGGATCGCAAGCACGCCAAGCTGGGCGTGTGGAGCACCGATGCGTTCAAGGATCACGCTCCGTATCTCATGCCGCAGGAGACGGGCAACCACGAGGAGGTCCGTTGGGCGGAGATCACCGATGAAAATGGACACGGTCTGCGAGTCAGCCGCGCGAACGGTGCCGCACCGTTCGCTGTGAGCCTGCAGCCGTATTCCAGCTTCATGATCGAAGAAGCCCAGCACCAAGACGAGTTGCCGGCTCCGAAGCACATGTTCCTCCGTGTGCTCGCCGCACAGATGGGTGTCGGAGGCGACGATTCCTGGATGTCGCCAGTCCACTCCCAGTATCACATCCCCGCCGATCAGCCGATCAGCCTCGATGTCAATCTCGAACTGATCTGACGATCGGATAGCATGTCCCTCCTCTACTCCTTCCTGTGGAGGAGGGACGGCATTGTCTTGCAAGTTCTTGTCCGGAACAGCATTGTCCAACAAGGCGATGTCCTGAGGAATGATGACACGCTGGTATCGCGGCACATTCTCATATCCCAATTCAAAACTGGCGTTCAGAACTTTTTGACGGGTAGCCTCCTCGACCGACAGCGAGGGATCGTCATTGAGCGATACGGTTGCAAGGGAGAATCCAGCCATCGTGGCTTTGGACAAGCATCTTCTACAGGGCCGCCGGAAATCCAAGGTTCCCGCGAACTGGTCGTCAGCGAAATGACCAACAACGGATCCATGGAGATGGTCAAGGAGACAACTTCATACGCCAGAGAGTTTGGCATCGGCATCACCGTAAGCTGCGCCGGACCGGATTCCGAAGAATACTCAACAAGAAACGAGGCCAGCAGCTGTCTCCGTAACGTCATCGAACGCAACCCACTAGGCGGCATGCGATCTCTTGGAAATGAGGGAGCAGGACCGACCGACCGCCATCTTCGCGTTCAACGATCTCGGCGCGATCAACGTCTATCGCGCCGCCCGACAGCACAGCATCAGCCTGCCCGAACAGTTATCGATCATCGGTTTCGACGATGTCTATCCTGCGGCAAGCATGTGTCCATCCCTGACGACCATCAGGCAGCCATTCGATCTCATCGCCAGACAATGCATCGATCTGATTCTCGAAGCGTGGGAAGGAAAGGTGGACCAGAATTACTTCATTCTTCCCACACAGCTTGTCGAACGCGACAGCTGCGCATCGCCATCACTGCTGTAACATGCAACGGCACTCAGAATCAGCTTCCACGAAGCACCCATGCATATGCAATCTGCCTCTGTCACAAGCATTTACTTCTGTTTACCAGATGGAAATACAAAAGAAGCGACGAAACCGGCGAGACCCCGCACCAGAGGAATGCTTACAATGAAGCCACAACAGAACAAACGGCTCCACACGAAGCATGAACCAACAAACGAAACGACGAGCCGCGTGAAAGGAAGAAAAAATGCAGAACAACACCTTCGACCAGATCGCCAACGCCAACACCGTTTCCATGGATGCCGGCCTCAGCCAGTTCGCCTTCGCCAAGGCCTCCTCCACCTTGTTTAAGAAGGCTTTCAGCAAGTAAGATTCCATAAAAAGTCTTTATCAAACGCCTCGGCTGCTGTGATGAACCGGTCCAGCAGCCGAGGCGTTCCCATATACCTTGGACCGTCCGGCGACAAATCGAAACAAATCGTATTTACGCGCCGACCAATTCGAGCATCTGCGGGATGCTCTTCTTGCCGAACTCGACCTGCTGTGTGCCGTCAGCCCGTGTAATGACGATGCAGGGCACGCTCATCGCACCATAATGGTCCCTAAGCTCGGGGAAGTGCGCAACATCGTAGGCCTCGGCGCGCACGGCCGGGTTCAGCGAGGCGATACGCTGGGAAGCGAGCACGGTCTCCGGGCACATCGTGCAGGTGAGCGAGACGAGAACCATAATGTCCAACGGGTCCGTGATGGACCGCGACCGATCGATCAGATCATCGCCCAACGGCTGACCAGGACCGGCCACGTTGTACAGACCCAGCACAAACGAATTGAATTCATGGCCGGAAGGCACACCATGGAAGGCGAGGCCGGTCGGCTCGCCGTCCACCACCATGCGCACACATGGGCGCGCGGCGGGCAGCACGCTGTCAACGTCGAACACCGCACGGCCCGTATCGTCCTTCTTGTACTCGCCATCAACCACCGTCGATTTCAGCTTGCCGCCGGACAACGCGACCAACGCATCAATGAATCCCCGCAGTTCCGTGGACAGCGGCGTATCGTCCAGTTCTAGAGCAAGCGTGACCGGCCGAGACATGCGGCCAAATACCACGTTGAGCTGCTGTCTGGTGGCGTCGGAGAACAATTCGCTGGACTTCCTGACGGCGTTCGCCGCGGCAGCGGCATCGGCGCTACGTTTGGCGGATGCCGGCGCGGGCGCTGTGGCGTCCAACGAGGCGGCATTTGTCTTCGCTGTGGACTGCTCATAGACGTAAGAGGCCGGACGCTGTGGCATCAAGCCGGTCTTCTCGCTCATCCGCTTGGCGTACCGTTCCAACTCCACCGCGGCAATAGCGCCATCAGCGGTGGCAGTAACCACTTGCCGCAGGTTTTTGGCCCGCAGATCACCGGCCGCATACACGCCCGGCACCGAGGTTTCAAGATAGCCATGCGTGACCACGTAACCATAATCGTCCAGCTCCACCACGCCGCGCACCAAATCCGTGGCGGGCACGTATCCTGCGAACACGAACACGCCGAACGTACCACCGTCAGCAGGCCTCCACGTTTCGGTCTGGCCGGTGGCCCGGTTCAGGATCGCAGCTTCACGTAAACCGCCTTGCCCAGCAGTGACGCCTTGCAGCTCGACTTGGTAACGCACCTCGATTTTCGGATTGTTTTTGGCTGCGGCGGCTACCGTGGCGTCGCAAGTGAAGTCCTGTTCCCGCACGAGAACGGTGACTTTGGAGGCGTATGTGGTCAGGAACACGGATTCCTCGGCTGCGGCGAACCCTCCGCCGACCACCAGCACTTCCTTGCCGGTGAAGAATTCGCCATCGCAGGTGGCGCAGTAGGCCACACCGCGACCAGCGTATTCAGACTCCCCTTCGAACCCTAGTTTACGTGGGCTGGCACCGGTGGCAAGGAGAATGCCAAAAGCCTTCAAGTCGCCGCGCGAGGTATGCACGGTTTTGACGTCGCCATGCACATCGAGGCCGATGGCTTCGGCGGAAAGGAATTCAGCACCGAAGTCCTGCGCCTGTTGACGCATGGTCTGGGTAAGCGCACGGCCAGTGGTGCGACCGACGCCCGGATAGTTGACCACCTCATTGGTGATGGTGATCTGTCCGCCGAAATCGTCTTTCTCGAGAATCAACACGCGATATCGGGCGCGGGCCAGATACAATCCCGCCGTCAGACCAGCGGGACCGCCGCCGACAACTATGACATCGTACAAATCATCTCGAGACATAACGACTCCCTTCGTGCCTTGATCTGGCTGTTCATGGGGTTGCCCGGAGGTTCTCCGGACAACCTTGTCGGATTAGATTGACAATCCGTCCATCAAGCGACGATCACAGTTGGCCAACAAGATCGAGGCTAGGTTCGATAGTGTCCTCGCCCGGAGTCCAGTTAGCTGGGCAGACCTGATCGCCATGTTCGTGGACGAACTGAGAGGCTTGCACACGGCGTAGTAGTTCTTCGGCATTGCGTCCTACGTTAGAGGAGATGACCTCATAGGCCACGACCTTGCCTTCGGGGCTCACGATGAAGTCACCGCGTTCGGCCATGCCATCAACTTCGTTGTAGGTGTCGAGATCTTTGGCCAATAGAGCGGTCGGGTCGGCAAGCATCGGATATTGAATCGTAGCAATCTTTTCATTGGCGTCATGCCATGCCTTATGCACGAAATGGGTGTCGCAGGAGACGGAGTAGACCTCGCATCCAATTTCCTTGAACTTGGCGTAGTTGCGGGCCAGATCCTCAAGCTCAGTAGGGCACACAAAGGTGAAATCAGCGGGGTAGAAGAAGAACAGGGACCAGTGGCCGAGTACATCAGCCTTGGTCACCTCATGGAACTCGTTGTTCTGGAACGCGTTCACCTTAAAATCGGTCAGTTCATGCTGCAGAAGAGTCATCATCGGTCCTTTCGCTGATTGTCAATCATCGGGCTTATGCCTTTTTCCATCGTAACGTGATTCTCTGGAACCCGCGCGGACGTAACGCGTGAGCCTCATCACATCATTAATAACAGTCACGCTGACAGACCATGTGATGCGGGGGTGTCATGGAATGGGAGCCTCCCGCACGCCACGGGAAGCGAACACCGGAAAAACAACAAAAATGGGGGTTTCCGGGGCGTTACGCCCGGCGGGAACCCCCAAGAGAATAAAAAAAGACCTTCCGGGAATCCCCCAGGGGGACTCGACCAGAAGGTCCAACGTTGAATGCGGCGGCGTGCTACTCTCCCACACCCTCTCGAGTGCAGTACCATCGCCGTGC
>OATQ01000205.1_pt1 | contig 42992 bp, 36 predicted proteins | sample 1495061 | NCBI WGS metagenome assembly OATQ01 (sample SAMEA2579979, study PRJEB22360) | human gut metagenome
AGCACTTGGTTTGGGACCAAGGGGTCGCAGGTTCGAATCCTGTCTTCCCGATTTATGGCGGTGTAGCTCAGCTGGCTAGAGCGTCCGGTTCATACCCGGGAGGTCGGGGGTTCGATCCCCTTCGCCGCTATATCATATATGGATTACTTGGACCTTTAGCTCAACTGGTTAGAGCACTCGGCTCATAACCGAGCGGTCGTAGGTTCGAGTCCTACAAGGTCCATATATTGTTTATATTATTTGGAGGATTACCCAAGTCCGGCTGAAGGGAACGGTCTTGAAAACCGTCAGGCGTGTAAAAGCGTGCGTGGGTTCGAATCCCACATCCTCCTTAATTTTTATCGCGGGATGGAGCAGCTAGGTAGCTCGTCGGGCTCATAACCCGAAGGTCGTAGGTTCAAATCCTGCTCCCGCAATTTGGCTCGGTAGCTCAGTTGGTAGAGCAATGGATTGAAGCTCCATGTGTCGGCGGTTCGATTCCGTCTCGCGCCATTTTGTTTAGCGGGTGTAGTTTAGTGGTAAAACTACAGCCTTCCAAGCTGTTGTCGCGAGTTCGATTCTCGTCACCCGCTTTATTTGGAATAAAAAGCCAAGCATTTAGCTTGGGCGCGTAGCTCAGATGGTTAGAGCGCACGCCTGATAAGCGTGAGGTCGGTGGTTCGATTCCACTCGTGCCCATATTGGAGAATTACTCAAGAGGCTGAAGAGGACGGTTTGCTAAATCGTTAGGTCGGGTAACTGGCGCGGGGGTTCGAATCCCCCATTCTCCGTATTATGACGAATTATCTAGTAAGATAATTCGTTTTCTTTTACTGTTTACAGAGGTGACAAAATGAAAAATAGTTTTTACAAATTTCTTCTCTATGGATTTATTACTTTTCTATTTTTTGTTATGTTTTTTTCTTTTCTTTTTACAAATAAAAAGTTGACGAAGGATTTATCTTCTAATGTTTCGGGAGTTATTTCTAAGGTGGATTCTGTGGTCTCAATTCCTTTTGTCGCTTTAACTAAATCGCATAATGTCATCTCTGATTTGTTATCAACTTATTCTGAGAACAGGGATTTAAAAAAGTCCTTATCCTCACTTCAGAATCAATCTGCAATCATTTCCAATTTACAAGAAGAAAATGATTCTCTAAGGGCTTCTTTGAATCTTTCAGATAAGCTTAGTCGAGATAATGTTATAACAGCCGAAGTTTCTATGCGACCTTCAGTTAATTGGTTAAAAGAGTTAACGATTAATGTTGGTAAATCTAAGAATGTTAGCAAGTCTATGTTAGCAACATCTAATGGTGGTGTCATTGGTTTTGTGACAAAAGTTTATGATGATAGTACTACCATTTCTTTACTCTCAGGTAGTCTTAGTGATACTTATTTAGCTTCTAGTGTTATTTCTGAGGATGGAAATCAGGTTTTTGGCATCATTTCAAATTATGATAATAAAAAGAAGCTTTTAAAAATGACACAACTTAACTCTTCAGAAAGTATTAAGAAGGGTACAGAAGTGGTTACTAGCGGTCTCGATGATGTCTCTGTAAAGGGTGTTCCAATTGGAACTGTTGAATCTGTGAGTGATTATGAAGGAAATCGAACTATTTTTATAAAACCTTATGCAGATTTTGATAAAATTTCTTATGTTACTTTAGTTGGAGATGGTAAATAATATGAATTTCTCTAAGTATTCTTTTGTTCCTTTTTTACTTAGTTTCATTCCTTTTCTATGGGATGGTCATATTTCGATGATACTTAATCATTATTTGTCTCCAGAATTTTTTCTATCATCTCACCTTTTTATTATATATGTCTTTTTAATGACTTTAAACTTATCTACTAGTAGATTGTCATACCTTTATCTCATTTTTCTTGGCTTTATTTATGACACTTACTATTTTAAAACAATTGGTATAGTCATCCTTACTCTTCCCATTTTATGTTTTCTATTGACCCAGTTATCTCGATTTGTTAAACGAAACGCTTACGTTGATTTACTATTAGTCTTCTTATCCTTATTTATTTTTGACATTATCAATTTTGGGTTTGTATTATTATATGGTTACTCAAACGAGTCCATAACTGATTTTATTATTTATCAATTAAGCCCTAGTTTGTTTTTTAATCTTTTAATGTTTATTTTAACTAAACCTATTATTGAAAAATTATTTTTGTATCTGTCAGTTGATAGATTTAAATAGAACTGTAATATTGACGTAACAAAGTTTGCGTCATTTTTTGATACAATTATAAGGTCTTATCGAAAAGGAGTAGTATTTTATATTATGAAAAAACGTATTCTTTCAGCAGTGCTGGTAAGTGGTGTAACCCTTTCAGCAGCTGCAACTGTACATGCAGAGGATTATGATTCGCAAATCGCTGCTGCAGATAACACAATTAGTAACCTTGCTTCTCAACAAGAGACTGCACAGGCTCAAGTTACTACAATTCAATCACAAGTATCAACTCTTAGAACTCAGAAATCAGAATTAGAAGCTAAAAATGCGGAACTTGAAAAAGTATCAGCAGGATTAGAATCTGAGATTCAAGAATTATCAAGTAAAATTGTGGCTCGCCAAGATTCTTTGGCTAAACAAGCTCGTAGTGCTCAACAAAATAATACTGCGACTAGCTACATTAACTCTATTTTGAATTCTAAGTCAATCTCTGAAGCGATTACTCGCATTACAGCTATTTCAAAAGTGGTAACAGCGAATAATGATATGTTGACAAAACAAGAGTCTGATCAAAAAGAGCTTGCTGCTAAGCAAGAAGAAAATCAAGCTGCAATTAATACTATCGCAGCTAATAAGTCAGAACTTGAAACAACAGAAGCTGGTTTGACAACTCAACAAGCAGAACTTGAAGCAGCACAAGTTGCTTTGGCTGCTGAATTGACAACAGCTCAAAATGAGAAAACATCACTTGTTTCTGCTAAATCAACTGCTGAATCTGCAGCAGCTTCAACTGCCGCATCAGTAGCACAATCTCAAGCAGTTGCTGAATCAGAGGCAGCTGCACAAGCTGTGGCTTCTTCAGAAGCGGCAGCATCAGTAGCACAATCAGAAGCGGCAGCAACTTCACAAGCTGTAGCTCAGCCTTCAGAGGCACCAGCTTCTGAAACATCGACAGCTTCAGAGGCTGCACAAGCACCAGCTTCATCAGAAACATCAGAAGCACAAGCACCTGCAGCTTCTACTTCAGAAGCACCAGCAAGTCAAGCGACAGAAACATCAGAAGCAGCACAAGCACCTGCAGCGCCAGCTAGTCAAGAACAACCAGAGTCGGCTGCTGCTGCCACCTCAGAAGCTGCTCCTGCCTCTACTTCAGAGGCACCAGCTAGTGAAGCACCAGCTGCATCAGAAGCTCCGGCTCCTGCAGCACCAGCTGAAACAGCTAAAGTTGAAGCCGCTGCGACACCTAATACATATCCAGTTGGACAATGTACTTGGGGTGCAAAATCATTGGCTTCATGGGCTGGTAATAACTGGGGTAATGCTAAAAACTGGATTGCTAGTGCGCAAGCAGCTGGTCACTCAGTAGGTACAACTCCTGTAGCCGGTGCAATTGCAGTTTGGCCAAATGATGGTGGTGGTTACGGTCACGTAGCTTACGTTACATCAGCATCAGGTGCAAACTCAATTCAAGTTATGGAATCAAACTACGCTGGTAACATGTCAATCGGTAACTACCGTGGAACATTTGATCCTACATCATCAGCTCACGGTGGTTCTGTATACTATATTTATCCATAATGATATTAAAGATGCGATTCGAACGTTTTCGAATCGTTTTTTGTTTTCCAAAATGGGTGTTATGATTGATATAGACATTTAGATAGCAAATTACTGTTATTAATAATTGTATCTTATGATACTTGTTAAGTTCCTATGACACCATTTATTTGACGTTGAAAATCAGTTTAAAAAAAGGTAGAATGGAGTAGTAAATATTTTGGAGGAAATCATGTCTTATACGAATTTAAAGTTGTTCGCTTTGTCGTCTAACCAGGAATTGGCAGCAAAAGTTGCTGATAAAATGGGTATTGAACTTGGAAAATCAAGTGTTCGTGAGTTTTCAGATGGCGAGATTCAAGTTAATATTGAAGAGTCTATCCGTGGTCATCACGTCTTTATTCTTCAATCTACAAGCTCTCCTGTAAATGATAATTTGATGGAAATCTTGATCATGGTTGATGCGCTAAAACGTGCGAGTGCTGAGACAGTTAGTGTTGTCATGCCTTACTATGGTTATGCACGTCAAGACCGTAAGGCTCGTTCACGTGAACCAATCACATCTAAATTGGTTGCTAATATGCTTGAGGTGGCTGGTGTTGATCGTCTTTTGACTGTGGACCTTCATGCTGCCCAAATTCAAGGATTCTTTGATATTCCTGTAGACCATTTGATGGGTGCTCCTCTTATTGCTGATTACTTTGATCGTGCTGGTCTTACTGGAGATGATGTAGTTGTTGTTTCTCCGGACCATGGTGGTGTGACTCGTGCGCGTAAATTGGCACAATGTTTGAAAACGCCAATCGCTATCATTGACAAACGTCGTAGTGTTGATAAAATGAACACTTCTGAAGTTATGAATATCATTGGTAATGTTGAAGGTAAAACATGTATCTTGATTGATGATATGATTGATACTGCAGGTACTATCTGTCATGCGGCAGATGCGCTTGCTGAGGCTGGTGCAACTCATGTCTTTGCATCATGTACACACCCTGTATTGTCAGGTCCAGCACTTGATAATATTCAAAAATCTGCTATTGAAAAACTTGTCGTGCTTGACACGATTTATCTTCCAGAAGAACGTTTGATTGATAAGATTGAGCAAATTTCTATTGCTGATTTAATTTCTGAGGCAATCATTCGTATTCATGAAAAACGTCCATTGTCACCATTGTTTGAAATGGGACATAAATAGACTAAAGCTAGCCTAGGCTAGCTTTTTTGGTGTTTAAATGCGTTTGAGTTTTTGATATAATGTAAGGCATAATTGCAAAGAGGTGACCGTGATGGATTTAACACAACGTTTTAATAAAAATTTAGATAAGATTGAAGTTTCAATGATTCGTCAGTTTGACCAATCAATTTCAGATGTACCAGGGATCAAAAAGTTGACACTTGGTGAACCTGATTTTACAACTCCAGATCATGTAAAAGAAGCTGCTAAAGCTGCTATCGATGCTAACCAGTCGCACTATACAGGTATGGCAGGTCTTCCTGTCTTACGTCAAGCAGCTGCGGATTTTGTTAAGGAAAAATATAATCTTACTTATAACCCAGATAATGAGATTTTGGTGACTATTGGGGCAACAGAAGCCCTTTCTGCGACGTTGACAGCTATCTTAGAACCTGGTGATACAGTTCTTCTTCCTGCACCAGCATATCCTGGATACGAACCTATTGCTAATCTAGTTGGTGCTGAAATTGTTGAAATTGATACAACTGCTAATGATTTTGTTTTGACTCCAGAGATGTTAGAAAAGGCAATTTTGGAGCAGGGAGATAATCTTAAAGCAGTTTTGCTTAACTATCCAACCAACCCAACTGGTGTGACCTATTCGCGTCAACAGATTGCAGATTTGGCTGAAGTCTTGAAAAAATACGATATTTTTGTTGTTAGTGATGAAGTTTACTCTGAGCTAACTTATGTGGATCATCATGTATCTATTGCTGAGTATTTACCGGAACAAACGATTTTGATTAATGGTTTGTCTAAATCTCATGCGATGACAGGCTGGCGTATTGGTTTGATTTTCGCACCTGCAGTCTTGACGGCTCAGTTGATTAAGAGTCACCAATATTTGGTAACAGCTGCAGCAACAATGGCACAATTTGCAGCTATTGAAGCCTTATCTGCTGGTAAGGATGATGCACAACCAATGAAAGTTGAGTATTTGAAACGTCGTGATTATATTCTTGAAAAAATGTCTGAACTTGGTTTCAAGATTATTAAACCTGATGGTGCTTTCTACATTTTTGCTAAGATTCCAGAAGGCTATATTCAAGATTCCTTTAAGTTCTGCCAAGACTTTGCACGTGAAAAGGCTATTGCGATTATCCCTGGTGTTGCCTTTGGGAAGTATGGTGAAGGCTATGTTCGCTTGTCATATGCAGCTAGCATGGATACTATTGAAACAGCTATGACTCGTTTGAAAGAGTTTATGGAAGAACATGCAGAAGCTTGAGAGTAGAGGACTTGTCCTCTTCAATCGTAATTATCGTGAGAATGATAAGCTGGTTAAGATTTTTACTGAACAAGCTGGTAAACGGATGTTTTTTGTTAGAGGTGGTGGGGCAGGTAAATTAAGTGCTGTCATTCAACCTTTGACCATCGCTGAATTCATGATGACTGTAAATGATGAAGGTCTATCTTTCATAGAAGATTATAGCCAGGCAGAGTCCTTCAAGAAAATTACAAGCGATATTTTCAAGTTGTCTTATGCGACTTATTTGGCTGGATTGACGGATGCCGCTATTGCTGATGGTATGGTGGATGAGCAATTATTTGCATTTTTGGAGAAGACACTTGAATTAATGGAAGAAGGTCTAGATTACGAAATTCTGACTAATATTTTTGAGGTTCAGGTTTTGGACCGTTTTGGTGTAAAATTGAATTTTCACGAGTGTGTCTTTTGTCATCGTGTAGGGCTTCCTTTTGATTTCTCGTATAAGTACTCAGGTTTACTTTGTCCAAATCACTATGCAGAGGATGAAAGGCGTAGTCACTTGGACCCTAATGTGCCTTATCTTTTAGATCGCTTTCAGGGACTTTCGTTTAAAGAATTGAGAAGCATATCTGTGAAGGATGACATGAAACGAAAGTTGCGACAATTTATTGATGAGCTCTATGATAATTATGTTGGGATACATCTTAAAAGTAAGAAGTTTATTGATAATCTAAATTCATGGGCTCATATCATGGATAAGGAAGATAGTGCTGATTAGGCATTGTCTTTTTTTGTTTCACGTGAAACAGTGAATCAAAGGTTTTCAGGCTCAGGGGTTAAAATGCAGGTCAGTTCGTGCTATAATAAGAAGATAATAAGCTGAAAGACTCTGCTTAAAATAGAAAATTGGATATATCTATTTTAATTATAGATTGTTTGATTGATGAAAATTCGAGTCTATTTTTTAGAGCAGAGGATGAGAGGGAGGATGCTATGCATGTAATTGCAGTTGATGCTATGGGTGGCGATAATGCGCCACAAGCAATTGTAGAAGGAGTCAATCAGGCTTTGTCAGATTTCAAAGATATTGAAATCCAGCTTTATGGTGATGAAACTAAAATTAAGACCTATTTGACAGCGTCTGAACGTGTGAGCATTGTACATACCGATGAAAAGATAAATTCAGATGACGAGCCAGCTAAAGCCATTCGCAAGAAAAAGAAAGCATCTATGGTTTTGGGTGCACAAGCTGTTAAGGAGAAAACGGCAGATGCAGTGATTTCTGCAGGGAATACAGGTGCTCTCCTGGCAGCAGGTCTCTTTGTGGTTGGACGTATTAAGGGAGTTGAGCGTCCAGGTCTGATGTCAACAATGCCAAGTTTTACAGGTCAACCCTTTGATATGCTTGATTTAGGTGCTAATGCAGAAAATACAGCTAGTCACTTGCATCAATATGCGATTTTAGGATCCTTCTATGCAAAAAATGTTCGTGGAATTGCCAACCCTCGTGTAGGTCTACTTAATAATGGGACTGAGGAAACCAAGGGTGATAGTCTTCGTAAGGAAGCTTTCGAACTCTTGTCTCAGGAGCCCAGTATTAACTTCGTCGGAAATGTTGAGGCGCGTGAAATCATGTCTGGTGCTGCTGACGTTGTTGTGTCTGATGGCTTCACAGGAAATGCGGTTCTTAAAGCAATCGAAGGAACGGGACTTGGTGCTATGAAGACTCTTAAGTCGGCCATCATGAATGGTGGGCTTAAAGCTAAGTTAGGTGCTCTTCTCTTGAAGGATAGTCTACAAGGTATGAAAAAGACTATGGATTACTCTAGCGCCGGAGGTGCGGTTCTCTTTGGTCTTAAAGCTCCCGTAGTAAAATGTCATGGATCTAGTGATGCTAAGGCAGTTTATTACACCATTAAGCAGGTTCGTACGATGCTTGATACTAAGGTAGTTGACCAACTAGTTGAAGCCTTTAGTCCGAAAGAGGAGGCTGAATGATGAGTAGAGTAGAAATTCTTCATAAAATGCAACTTGTTATTCAGGATCAGATGGGGAATAAAGACATTGTTTTAACCGAAGACACTAAATTATATGACTTGGGTGTGGATTCAATAGAACTTATGGAATTCATTATTAATTTGGAAGATGAGTTTGCTCTTGAAATTTCTGATGATACTATTGATCATATGGATAAGGTAGCCGATTTGTTGGACTATTTGTCTGAGCAATTGAATAACAGATAAGCTAGTTAAACTTTAGTTTCTAGATTTCAAGTGAATCTAGTACTGCAGTTCTGCCAGCATTTATAGTTCATATCTTATAGGAGTGGGACAAGAAACTAAATGTTACCTTGATTTAGTTCTGTCAGGCTCCTTTTTTTCTATACATTATTTATTAAAAAAATCTAAATAACCCACTAAACACGAACGATTTAATTTTACCTAAGTAACAAAGTTTGTTATATGTTGGTTTTTGGTTTTTTGTATGGTATAATGAAGAAGAAAAAACTTGAAAGGCGAACAATTCCATGTCAAACCAACTGATTTATACTGGGAAAGCTAAAGATATTTATAGTACAGAAGACGAAAATGTGATTAAGTCGGTCTATAAGGACCAAGCAACCATGCTTAATGGTGCTCGTAAGGAGACTATTAAGGGTAAAGGTGTGCTGAATAATCAGATTTCGTCTCTTATTTTTGAAAAATTAAATGCTGCCGGTGTGGCAACACACTTTATCGAACGTATTTCTGACACAGAACAACTCAATAAAAAGGTGAAAATCATTCCTTTGGAGGTTGTTCTTCGTAACGTGACTGCAGGTTCATTTTCAAAGCGTTTTGGTGTTGAAGAAGGAATAAACTTGGATACACCTATTGTTGAGTTTTATTATAAAAACGATGATTTGGATGATCCGTTTATCAACGACGAACACGTGAAATTTTTGGGTGTTGCAAATGATGAACAAATTGCTTATATCAAGGAAGAAACACGTCGTATCAATGAATTGTTGAAAGATTGGTTTGCACAAATTGGTCTTCGTTTGATCGACTTCAAATTGGAGTTTGGCTTTGATAAGGACGGCAAGATTATCTTGGCAGATGAATTTTCACCAGATAACTGCCGTCTTTGGGATGCTAAAGGTCACCACATGGATAAGGATGTTTTCCGTCGTGATCTCGGTAGCTTGACAGATGTTTATGAAGTTGTATTGGAAAAATTACAAGGCTTGAAGTAATTTTTTGAATTCCTCTCCAATGCAGTTTTTAAGTAGAAATAAATAAAGGAAATAAAATGGATAAACGTATTTTCGTTGAGAAAAAAGCTGATTTTCGTGTGAAATCTCACTCTTTAGTAAAGGAATTACAGCATAATCTTCAGTTGAAAACCTTGAAGGACCTTCGTATTGTACAGGTTTACGATGTCTTTAATTTGGCAGAGGATTTGTTTGCGCGTGCAGAAAAACATATCTTCTCTGAACAAGTGACAGATACTGTTTTGGATGAAGCTGCAGTGAAGGCTGATCTTGAGAAGTATGCTTTCTTTGCCATTGAAAGTTTGCCTGGTCAATTTGACCAACGTGCGGCCTCTTCACAAGAAGCTTTGCTATTGCTGGGGAGCTCAAATGATGTAACGGTGAATACTGCTCAATTGTACTTGGTTAACAAGGATATTGCTGCTAATGAATTGAAAGCTGTCAAAAACTACCTCTTGAACCCAGTGGACTCTCGTTTCAAAGATATCACTGTTGGCATTGCGAAACAGGATTTCTCTGAGTCCGACAAGACTATTCCAAACTTGGATTTCTTTGAAACTTATACGGCTGAAGATTTTGCTAAGTATAAGGCAGAGCAAGGATTGGCAATGGAAGTAGATGACCTTCTCTTCATTCAAGATTACTTCAAGTCTATTGAACGTGTGCCAACTGAGACTGAGTTGAAGGTTTTGGATACTTACTGGTCTGACCACTGCCGTCATACAACTTTCGAGACTGAGTTGAAAAACATCGACTTCTCAGCTTCTAAATTCCAAAAACAATTGCAAGCGACTTATGATAAATATATCGCCATGCGTGATGAGTTGGGACGTACAGAAAAACCTCAAACTTTGATGGATATGGCGACTATTTTTGGTCGTTATGAGCGTGCCAACGGTCGTTTGGATGACATGGAAGTGTCTGATGAAATCAATGCCTGCTCAGTTGAAATTGAAGTAGATGTCAATGGTGTGAAAGAACCATGGCTTCTTATGTTCAAGAACGAAACTCACAACCACCCAACTGAAATTGAACCATTTGGTGGTGCGGCTACTTGTATCGGTGGTGCCATTCGTGACCCATTGTCAGGTCGTTCATACGTTTACCAAGCTATGCGTATCTCAGGTGCTGGTGATATCACAACACCAATTGCTGAAACTCGTGCTGGTAAATTGCCACAACAAGTGATTTCTAAAACGGCGGCTCATGGTTATTCTTCATATGGTAACCAAATTGGTCTTGCAACAACCTATGTTCGTGAATACTTCCACCCAGGTTTCGTTGCTAAGCGTATGGAGCTAGGTGCCGTTGTTGGTGCGGCTCCTAAGGAAAATGTTGTCCGTGAAAAACCTGAAGCAGGTGATGTGATTATCTTGCTCGGTGGTAAGACTGGACGTGACGGTGTCGGTGGAGCGACGGGTTCTTCTAAAGTTCAAACGGTTGAATCTGTTGAAACAGCTGGTGCCGAGGTTCAAAAAGGGAATGCCATCGAAGAACGTAAGATTCAACGTCTTTTCCGTAATGGTGAAGTGACACGTCTCATCAAGAAATCAAATGACTTTGGTGCGGGTGGCGTCTGTGTAGCGATTGGTGAATTGGCAGATGGTCTTGAAATTGATCTAGACAAAGTGCCATTGAAATACCAAGGTTTGAACGGTACAGAAATTGCCATCTCTGAATCTCAAGAACGTATGGCCGTGGTGGTTCGTCCGGAAGATGTAGATGCCTTCGTTGCTGAATGTAACAAAGAAAATATTGACGCGGTTGTCGTTGCGACAGTGACTGAAAAACCAAATCTTGTCATGCACTGGAATAGCGAAACCATCGTTGATTTGGAACGCCGTTTCCTTGATACAAACGGTGTACGTGTGGTTGTAGATGCTAAGGTGGTTGACAAGGATGTCAAGCTTCCAGAAGAACGCACAACAAGCACTGAAACCCTTGAAGCGGATACTCTTGAAGTCTTGGCTGACCTTAACCATGCCAGTCAAAAAGGGTTACAAACTATCTTTGATAGCTCAGTTGGTCGTTCAACAGTCAATCACCCACTTGGTGGTCGCTACCAAATCACACCAACTGAAGCTTCTGTACAGAAATTGCCAGTTCAACATGGCGTGACAACAACTGCTTCTGTCATGGCGCAAGGCTTCAACCCTTATGTAGCAGAATGGTCTCCATATCATGGTGCTGCTTATGCGGTCATCGAAGCAACAGCCCGTTTGGTTGCTGCTGGTGCAAACTGGTCTAAGGCTCGTTTCTCTTATCAAGAATACTTCGAGCGTATGGATAAACAAGCAGACCGTTTTGGTCAACCAGTATCAGCTCTTCTTGGATCAATCGAAGCTCAGATTCAACTTGGTTTGCCATCTATCGGTGGTAAAGACTCTATGTCTGGTACCTTTGAAGAATTGACAGTACCACCAACCTTGGTTGCTTTTGGGGTGACAACAGCAGACAGCCGTAAGGTTCTTTCTCCAGAGTTTAAGACTGCTGGTGAAAATATCTATTACATCCCAGGTCAAGCCTTGTCACAAGAAATTGACTTCGACCTCATCAAGTCTAACTTTGCTCAATTTGAAGCCATCCAAGCTGATCATAAAGTCACATCTGCATCAGCTGTGAAATATGGTGGAGTGGTTGAGTCTCTTGCCCTTGCAACATTTGGTAACCATATCGGTGCCACTGTTCAATTAGCTGATCTTGACACTAGCTTGACAGCCCAATTGGGTGGATTTGTCTTCACATCTCCTGAAGACATTGCAGGTGTTGCCAAGATTGGACAAACAGCGGCCGACTTTACACTGGTTGTCAACGATGTAACGCTTGATGGACGCAAACTTGACAGTGCTTTCCAAGGTAAATTAGAAGAGGTTTATCCAACTGAATTTGCACAAGCAACTGAACTTGAAGAAGTGCCTGCTGTAGCATCGAATGCTGTTATCAAAGTTAAAGAAACAGTTGAAACACCAGTGGTTTACATCCCAGTATTCCCAGGTACCAACTCTGAGTACGATTCAGCTAAGGCCTTTGAAAAAGAAGGTGCAAAAGTCAACTTAGTGCCATTTGTCACACTTAACGAAGAAGCAATTGTCAAGTCTGTTGACACCATGGTTGACAATATCGAAAAAGCTAACATTATCTTCTTTGCAGGTGGCTTTTCAGCAGCGGATGAACCAGATGGATCAGCTAAATTCATCGTAAACATCTTGCTCAATGAAAAAGTACGTGCAGCTATCGATAGTTTCATCGAACGTGGTGGTTTGATCATCGGTATCTGTAACGGATTCCAGGCGCTTGTCAAATCAGGTCTCCTTCCATACGGTAATTTTGAAGATGCAAGCAGTACGAGTCCAACCCTCTTCTACAATGATGCCAACCAACACGTGGCTAAGATGGTTGAAACACGTATTGCCAACACGAATTCACCATGGCTTGCCGGAGTGGAAGTTGGTGACATCCATGCCATCCCAGTATCACACGGTGAAGGTAAATTTGTCGTAACAGCTGAAGAGTTTGCTGAGCTTCGTGATAATGGTCAAATCTTTACACAGTATGTTGACTTCGAAGGTAAACCAAGCATGGATTCTAAATACAATCCTAACGGATCTGTTAATGCTATTGAAGGTATCACAAGCAAGAACGGTCAAATCATTGGTAAGATGGGCCACTCAGAACGTTTTGAAGACGGACTCTTCCAAAATATTCCAGGAAGCAAAGATCAACACCTCTTTGCCTCAGCTGTGAAATATTTTACTGGAAAATAATCGAGCGTGGTGAGCTCATTAGGGATATTTTTCACTACAGCAGTAGTCTTAGAGGGCTTGAAAATAATGAATTTTTGAGTTCAACACTTAGAAAAAGATGTTAGAAATGTCTGCTTTTGTTTAGGCTAGCTAAGGAAAATATCAAAAATAAAAGGTATAAAAAATGACATACGAAGTTAAATCTCTTAATGAAGAATGTGGTGTTTTTGGTATCTGGGGTCACCCAGATGCTGCCAAATTAACTTATTTCGGACTTCACAGTCTCCAACACCGTGGTCAAGAGGGAGCAGGAATTCTCTCTAATGATGCGGGCCAATTGAAGCGTCATCGTGATATGGGGCTTCTCTCAGAAGTTTTTCGTAATCCAGCCAATTTGGACAAGTTGACTGGTACAGCTGCTATCGGTCATGTCCGCTATGCGACTGCTGGTGAGGCTTCTGTAGATAATATTCAACCTTTCATGTTTAAGTTTCACGATGGACAATTAGGTCTTGCTCATAATGGAAACTTGACTAATGCAGAGTCACTTAGACGAGAGTTGGAAAAGAATGGGGCTATTTTTAGCTCAACTTCTGATTCAGAAATCTTAGCTCACTTGATTCGTCGTAGCCACAACCCATCATTTATGGGTAAAGTTAAAGAAGCTTTGAATACTGTTAAAGGTGGATTTGCTTATCTCCTTATGGTTGAGGATAAGCTCATTGCAGCCTTGGATCCAAATGGGTTCCGTCCACTTTCTATTGGTAAGATGGCCAACGGTGCTATCGTGGTTTCATCTGAAACTTGCGCTTTTGAAGTGGTTGGAGCAGAGTGGATTCGCGATGTAAATCCAGGTGAAGTTGTTATCATCGATGATAATGGCATCACTTACGATAACTATACAACGGACACACAATTAGCTGTTTGTTCAATGGAGTATATTTACTTTGCTCGTCCTGATTCAAATATCCAAGGCGTGAATGTCCATACAGCTCGTAAACGTATGGGGGCGCAACTGGCACGTGAATTCAATCATGAAGCAGATATTGTCGTTGGTGTGCCTAATTCATCACTTAGTGCAGCCATGGGATTTGCAGAAGAATCAGGCTTGCCAAATGAAATGGGCTTGATTAAAAACCAATACACTCAACGTACCTTTATTCAACCAACACAAGAGTTACGTGAGCAAGGGGTTCGTATGAAACTCTCTGCCGTATCAGGTGTTGTTAAAGGCAAACGTGTGGTTATGATTGACGACTCTATTGTACGTGGGACAACATCACGCCGCATCGTTAATTTGCTAAAAGAAGCCGGGGCGACAGAGGTTCACGTGGCAATCGGTAGTCCAGCCCTTGCCTACCCATGTTTCTACGGTATTGATATTCAAACACGTAAGGAATTGATTGCGGCCAATCATACAGTTGAGGAAACACGAGAAATCATCGGTGCGGATAGCTTGACTTACTTGTCAATTGATGGCTTGATTGATTCTATTGGAATTGACACAGATGCACCAAACGGTGGCCTTTGTGTGGCTTACTTCGATGGTAAATATCCAACACCATTGTATGACTACGAAGAACGCTATTTGGAAAGTTTGAAAGAACACACTTCTTTCTATTAAGAGTAGTCTAGAAGGAAAAAAGAGTAAAAAATTATGTCTAAAAATGCTTACGCTCCACGTCTAACTACTGACTAAAAGCTAAAGCATTTGTCAGTAGATGCTTTGCCCTATGGAGTCAAAGCTGGAGACCTGACTAGTATTTTTCTCGAAAAAAGAAAAGGAATAAACAAATGACAAATAAAAATGCGTATGCCCAATCGGGTGTGGACGTTGAAGCAGGTTATGAAGTTGTTGAACGTATCAAAAAACATGTTGCCCGTACAGAGCGTGCAGGTGTCATGGGAGCTCTCGGTGGCTTCGGTGGTATGTTTGACCTTTCAAAAACAGGTGTCAAAGAGCCCGTTTTGATTTCAGGTACAGATGGTGTCGGTACTAAGCTCATGCTTGCTATCAAGTACGACAAACACGATACTATCGGTCAAGACTGTGTGGCCATGTGTGTCAACGATATCATCGCTGCAGGTGCTGAGCCCCTTTACTTCCTTGACTACGTAGCGACTGGTAAAAATGAACCAGCTAAATTAGAACAAGTTGTTGCCGGTGTGGCTGAAGGTTGTGTGCAAGCTGGTGCAGCCCTCATCGGTGGTGAAACTGCTGAAATGCCTGGTATGTACGGTGAAGACGACTATGACTTGGCTGGTTTCGCAGTAGGTATCGCTGAAAAATCACAAATCATCGACGGTTCAAAAGTGGCTGAAGGTGATGTGCTTCTTGGACTTGCCTCAAGCGGTATCCACTCAAATGGTTACTCACTCGTGCGTCGTGTCTTTGCGGATTACACAGGTGAAGAAGTTCTCCCAGAACTTGAAGGTAAAAAACTTAAAGACGTTCTTCTTGAACCAACTCGTATCTACGTTAAAGCAGCTTTGCCACTCATCAAAGAAGAATTGGTGAATGGAATTGCCCACATCACAGGTGGTGGTTTTATCGAAAATGTGCCACGTATGTTCTCAGATGACTTGGCTGCTGAAATTGACGAAAGCAAAGTGCCAGTTCTTCCAATTTTCAAAGCCCTTGAAAAATATGGCCAAATCAAACATGAAGAAATGTTTGAAATCTTCAACATGGGTATTGGTCTCATGCTTGCGGTGAAACCAGAAAATGTTGAACGTGTCAAAGAACTTCTCGACGAACCTGTTTATGAAATCGGTCGTATTGTGAAGAAAGATGGCGCTAGTGTGGTGATTAAATAATGGTGCTATCACCATTTTGTACGGAGAAATTGTAGAAAGGAGTGTTTGGTTAGTAAGCCTAACTGAACACGGGACTCATTTTCTAGGAAAAAAGAGAAATCATTTTGTGTGCAAGCACCCAGCAATGATTTCCTATTTTTCTACGAAACTGTTCGGCTAGCCGAAACGTCCCTTTGTATCGAATATGAAGATTGCTGTTTTTGCCTCTGGCAACGGCTCAAACTTTCAGGTGATTGCGGAACAATTTCCAGTAGAATTTATCTTTTCAGATCACCGTGATGCCTATGTCTTAGAACGTGCCAAGACTCTTAATGTGGTTAGCCATGCCTTTGAACTCAAGGAATTTGACAATAAAGCGGCTTATGAAGAGGCTATCGTCAAACTCTTGGATGATCACCAGATTGATTTGGTTTGTTTGGCTGGTTATATGAAAATCGTCGGCCCAACCTTGCTAGCAGCTTACGAAGGCCGTATTATCAATATTCACCCGGCTTATCTCCCTGAATTCCCAGGAGCCCATGGTATTGAGGATGCTTGGAATGCAGGTGTTGACCAGTCTGGTGTAACTATTCACTGGGTGGATTCTGGCGTTGATACCGGAAAGGTCATCAAACAAGTCCGTGTCCCACGCCTTGAAGGTGATGCCCTTGATACTTTCGAAACTCGCATCCATGAAACAGAGTACAAGCTCTATCCAGAAGTGTTGGATAGTTTGGGAGTTGCACGAAAATAAGAAAGCCATAGAGCTGAAAGAAAATTTTCGACTGTAGCAGATAAAGAACTTTTTTAAAAAAGGAAAAGAAAGAAAATGACTAAACGAGCACTTATTTCAGTCTCAGACAAAGCGGGCATCGTTGAATTTGCCCAAGAACTCAAAAAATTAGGTTGGGATATCATCTCAACAGGTGGTACCAAAGTTGTCCTTGACAATGCGGGGGTAGACACTATCGCTATTGATGATGTGACTGGTTTTCCAGAAATGATGGACGGTCGTGTGAAGACCCTTCACCCAAATATCCACGGTGGTCTCCTCGCTCGTCGTGACCTCGATAGCCACCTTCAAGCGGCTAAGGACAATAATATCGAATTGATTGACCTTGTTGTGGTAAACCTTTACCCATTCAAGGAAACGATTCTTAAACCAGACGTGACTTACGCTGACGCAGTTGAAAACATCGATATCGGTGGTCCATCAATGCTTCGTTCAGCAGCTAAAAACCACGCTAGCGTAACAGTTGTGGTAGATCCTGCTGATTATGCTGTTGTTCTTGACGAATTGGCAGCAAACGGCGAAACAAGCTACGAAACTCGCCAACGTTTGGCAGCGAAAGTATACCGTCACACAGCTTCATACGACGCTTTGATTGCAGAATACTTCACAGCTCAAGTGGGTGAAACAAAACCTGAAAAACTCACTTTGACTTATGACCTTAAGCAACCAATGCGTTACGGTGAAAACCCTCAACAAGACGCAGACTTCTACCAAAAAGGTTTGCCAACGGCTTACTCAATTGCTTCAGCTAAACAGCTTAACGGTAAAGAATTGTCATTCAACAATATCCGTGACGCTGATGCCGCTATCCGTATCATCCGTGATTTCAAAGACCGTCCAACAGTCGTGGCTCTCAAACATATGAACCCATGTGGTATCGGTCAAGCTGATGACATTGAAACAGCTTGGGACTACGCTTATGAAGCTGACCCAGTGTCAATCTTTGGTGGTATTGTAGTCCTCAACCGTGAAGTTGACGCTGCGACGGCTAAGAAAATGCACGGTGTCTTCCTTGAAATCATCATTGCACCAAGCTATACAGATGAAGCACTTGAAATCTTGACTACCAAGAAGAAAAACTTGCGTATCCTTGAGTTGCCATTTGACGCTCAAGATGCCAGCGAAGCAGAAGCAGAATACACTGGTGTTGTCGGTGGACTTCTCGTTCAAAACCAAGACGTTGTTAAAGAAAGCCCAGCTGACTGGCAAGTGGTTACCAAACGCCAACCAACTGAAACAGAAGCGACAGCTCTTGAGTTTGCTTGGAAAGCTATCAAGTACGTCAAATCAAACGGAATCATCGTGACTAACGACCACATGACACTTGGTGTTGGCCCTGGTCAAACTAACCGTGTGGCTTCAGTCCGTATCGCCATTGAGCAAGCTAAAGACCGTCTTGATGGTGCTGTTCTTGCTTCAGATGCCTTCTTCCCATTTGCAGATAACGTGGAAGAAATCGCTAAAGCAGGTATCAAGGCTATCATCCAACCAGGTGGTTCAGTACGTGACCAAGAGTCAATCGAAGCAGCTGATAAACATGGTTTGACAATGATCTTTACAGGCGTTCGTCACTTCCGTCATTAAGAATTTACAAAGCATCCAAGCAATTGGATGTTTTTGTTGTATAATAATATTGAGCTGAAAAATTGGATTTGATATGATATAAAATAAAGAGGAGAATAATATGAATTTCATAAGAGATTTAGACAATCTTTTAGATCAAGAAAAGAAAAAAGTTAAAATGCGATTTGGAGACAACAGTATCGACAATGATTACTTCAGTATAGATAGGAACTTAGAGGTTAGTCATGGAGATAAGATTTATATGTTTTTAATTAGAAAGAATGAAAAAACTAGATTCCTTGTAAACGAAAATAATGTACGAGTTTATTTAAGTGATTTTGATATTTTAGAATTGCTGATTGATAATGTTCAAAATTATGGTTTTGAAATCATTGGGGAAATTATTGTTTTTTTAAATGATAAAGTAAAAACACCATCTAGTGGAGAAAAATACAAGATTAAATTATCTGACGGAATTTTAACAGAAGAATATTATATAACTGGCATGAAATTAAAAGATGATGATGTTTACTTACGAAACAAGTTTGATCTTAAAAATTTTAGTTTGAATTCTCTCATAGTATTAATCAATTTAATACTTTCTAAGGACATACTTTCAAAAGAGTTGTTAGAAGAGGCTCCAAGTTATTTAAAAAGAACAGCATATAAATACATAATAATATTAAAACTAGCGGTTTTTGAAGATAAAAAAGTAGAAGAAGCTCTGCGCAGTAGAGGGGTTTCTAATCCTAATAGCAAGGAGTTAAGATGGAAAAGTATTTTGCATTATAAAAATGAAGAAGGAAAGAAATTTTTTAACAATATTGAAGAGATAGAAAAAATGAAAATTTTATGATACAATAGGGCAGAGTCCTAGAAAAATAACATATCATGTTATTTCCTTTGGTAGTTCCAAAGGTTGAGTATTTTAAAATAGTAAAATTTGTTACTCGACTTCGTCGAGAATAGTAATTACTTACTATGAGTCAATTACGAAACGTCGCACTTAGAACCTCTCGACTTACGGCGAACTCGCCGTAAGTCGTCGAGAACCTATGTTCTCCATTTCGTAACAAGTAAAGCTTCTACAAATTTTAGTAGGGCTCTTTTTATGTGGAGTAGTTATGGGAAAGTATCGTTTCAATCTGGAATATAGTGGAGATTTTTATAAATTAATTTTTTTATGTGGCTCCAAGTATGTTGGGTCTAATAAAAGTGATAAAAGAAATGTTTTGAGGAAGCATTTATTGGAAAAAAATCCATTGTATAGACCTATAATTTTAGAAGATAATTTTATATTTTCGAAGAAAACAACATTTCTTGCATATGGCGATATATATGAGAAATTTATATGATGTAGAATTTTTAGTCTCTCTTTTATCAGATGCTATTCTAATATTTCATGAAAGTATCTCAACGGGTGCAGAAGCAGGTTTATTTTTAGGGGAGCATTCGAATAAAAATAAAACTTGTCTAATAGTTCCAAATAAAGAAGCTGTTGAGGAAGATAAACTTGGCGCTTTCTTGAGACTTTCTTTCTTTAAAGGATATAAGCCTGTGAAACAAATCACCTATTATCCAAGCGTACAGAATAATATTACCTCTGTTAATCTTCGAAATCTACATACGAGTTTTGTGAATAATTCAGTAGGTGAAGCATTAAGTAAAAAAATATTGGACTTTATTGGAAACAAAAAAAAATCATTGAGTGGCCAGGGATTTTCACTTAATTATAAAAAAGCTACAAGACGATTAACTGCAAGAATTATTTCAGAGAAAATATTGCTTTGTGTAGCAGCAATGATGTCAAAAGATTTTTTGGCTGCAAAATTATTTAATAAAAAATTAACAATGCAAGAAGCTATAAAGATTATCAAAGAAGAAATGGAAAAACTAATAATATGGACGTATGAAGAACGATATTATTATAAGTTTGCAACTGTTCCTGAAGTTCATTTTGAAAATAAATTTGGAACAATTGAGAAGGTAATAGGAATATCACTTTATTTGTTTAGTGCGGCAGAGTTTATTGAGATAAATAAAGATGAAGAATATGAAGAAAATAGCGAAGTTGTTATAAAAAGAAAAAAAGATAACGGGAAATACTACTTTACTACATATTCTGAATTGGTTACGCAGATTGAGGAAGACAAGAATTGGAACGAATGAAGAATGAGACCAAATAAAGAGTTTAAAATATTTAAATTTAAAAAAAACAAAAAAGTTGCATATACTAATGATCGTAATCTGAGGCGTGAGCATGTATTAATTAATAACTATTTAAGAGAAAGAGTTAGATATTCTAAATTCACAAAAGGTTACAGAAAAGGTATTTCTATTTTTGATAATGCTAAGGCTCATATGTATAATGATATTTTTATTCAATTTGATATTCAACGATTTTTTCCTTCTATTAACCATCGTAAGCTAACAAAGCTTTTATACAAAGAAGTAAAATATAACAAATACAATCTAAGCAAGAGTCAGTCTTATGAAATTGTAAAAAAATCAAGTCAAGGGCTGGAGGGCTTACCTTTGGGATTTGTGACTTCTCCATTATTGTCTAATATTTATTTAAAAAGATTTGATAATATTTTATATGGTTATTTAAAAAATGAAGAATTAGATAATGTAATTTATACTCGATATGCAGATGACATTACGATTTCTTTTCGATGTAGTGCAAATAAAATTGATTATTCAGACATAAAAAGTAGAATAGAGAAAATAATATGTGATTTGTTAAAAGGATATAGTCTTAAGCTTAATAATAAAAAAACTAGATTGACAAATTTGTTGGAGTCGGGCAATGTAAAAGTAACAGGTGTATACATAGTAAATAAACAGGATAATATTCGACGTTTAACAGTTGGAAGGAGCTTTAAGAAAAAATTATTATGGGATGCTATTCAAAGTTTAGATAATATTGAAAGAGATGATTTTTTTATTAAACAAATTAAAGGAAAATACTCATTTGTGCTATCGATAGAAAAAGAAGGTATCGAGAATATGTTAAGCCCATGCATGAGAAGAATACTTAATGAAAAAAACATATCTAGTATTGATGAATTATTTTCAGTTTTATAGTTACGATTTATCATATCGAAAATATTTTACTCTTGGCTCAGTACGCGACCTAGAGTCTATCGAAGCGGCTGATAAACATGGTTTGACAATGATCTTTACAGACGTAAGACATTTCCGTCATTAAGAATTCACAAAGCATCCAAGCAATTGGATGTTTTTTATATGTCTTAAGCTTCCTTTAAGCTACCCAAACTATACTAATACCATCCTAAAAAACTTTTCTTTTTCATAAATCTCCTAAGAGCTCAGTATCCGCTGGGCTTTTTTATTTCAGAGTATCAAAAAAAACAACCGTTCTCACGATTGTTCAATAGATTTAAACCTTTTCAAGGACAGATTGGGTTACCCAAGTCTTGCGATTGCCGATTTGGACGAGGACGCCATCGCTAGGTGGGTCAATGGCAAGCACTTTGAAGTTACCTGGAATGGTAAAAGTCTCACCAGGATTGAGGTATTGGTCTGATGTTGGATTGCCTCGTCCATCAACTTCAAAAAGGGGTCCAGGATCTACAATATTGTGTTTGGTTGGTGTACCTCCAGCTAAATCTTGGCTGGTGATATTACTTCCTACGATTGATGTGACACGGAAAGTACCCGTGAAGCGGACAGTATCACCGATGTTGATAGAAGAGTTGGTTGGCTTACTAGTCTGAGTTCCTGAATCAAGGTCTTTAAAGTGGATATAACCAGACACTTGACTCTTATGGAAACTGCGTTTATGGTATTTCTCAGGCCCTTGCCCAGCATTATAGTTGTATTCTTCAATAGTGACCTGATCGCCATTCACCTCGGCTACCCAAGCAACATGTCCCATGTATCCAGCTCCGTTGACACCGTCTGAAAACCAAGCGATGCTTCCAATAGCAGGATTCATGTCTACACGATGTCCATTCGCTCGTGCAATTGGTCCCCAAGTGATAGCATTTCCATAACCTACAGGCAAGGTGAATCCATTGGTATTACTGAGGCGATAGGCCGCAAAGGACGTACACTGACGCCAGTACATAGTCCAAGGGTCCACGCCGAAGCCACCATATTTCCAAGAGGAAGGATAGTCATCTCCGAGGACAGCCGCCTGTGTGGGAGCGCTCCAAGAAATTAGCACCGTAGCTAAGCTGGTTAGTGATAAAAGACATTTAACGATTTTTTTCTTCATTTTAACCTCCACCTACCTATTCGCAGTTTTTCAGGAAAATGAAGATAATTTTTGTCTTTAAGCCTCTCTTAAGCTGTTTAGACTATACTATCATTAATCCTAAATAACTTTTTTCATTTTCATAATCTCCCAAGAGGTGGTCCAAGTGGCCGCCTTTTTTATGTCCAAATTTGGATACATACCCATATCTCCGAACAAATATGTTATAATGGTTATGTATAATTCGTGAAAATTGCTAATTTTTCCGAATGATTGTCGTTAACGGGCATTTGCCCCTAGTCTTATTTGATATTGAGGTATCTTTCAAATGAAACTTTTGGTTGTTGGTTCTGGTGGTCGTGAACATGCGATTGCCAAGAAATTATTGGAGTCTAAAGACGTTGAGCAAGTTTTCGTAGCTCCTGGTAATGACGGGATGACATTGGACGGTCTTGATTTGATCAATATCGGAATTTCCGAACATTCTAAGCTGATTGACTTTGCAAAGGCGAACGATATTGCTTGGACCTTTATCGGTCCAGATGATGCCCTTGCGGCTGGTATCGTGGATGATTTCAATGCGGCAGGACTCAAAGCCTTTGGTCCGACCAAGGCTGCGGCTGAGTTGGAGTGGTCTAAGGATTTCGCTAAGGAAATCATGGTCAAATATGATGTTCCGACAGCAGCCTATGGCACATTTTCAGATTTCGAGGAAGCCAAGGCCTACATCGAGGAAAAAGGCGCTCCAATCGTCGTCAAGGCAGACGGCTTGGCCCTAGGTAAAGGTGTCGTCGTTGCGGAGACAGTTGAGCAAGCCGTCGAAGCTGCTCACGAGATGCTTTTGGACAATAAATTCGGTGATTCAGGTGCGCGTGTGGTCATCGAGGAATTTCTTGACGGGGAAGAGTTTTCTCTCTTTGCCTTTGTTAATGGTGACAAGTTCTACATCATGCCAACGGCTCAGGACCACAAACGTGCCTATGATGGCGACAAGGGTCCTAACACTGGTGGGATGGGTGCCTATGCGCCAGTTCCTCACTTGCCACAGAACGTGGTTGACACAGCGGTTGACACCATTGTCAAGCCAGTTCTTGAAGGTATGATTAAAGAAGGTCGTCCTTACACTGGTGTCCTTTACGCTGGTCTTATTCTGACAGCTGACGGACCTAAAGTCATCGAGTTCAACTCACGTTTTGGTGATCCTGAAACGCAAATCATCTTGCCTCGTTTGACATCTGACTTTGCGCAAAATATCACTGACATTTTGGATGGCAAAGAGCCAGCCATCACTTGGACCGACAAGGGTGTGACACTGGGCGTGGTTGTAGCTTCAAATGGCTACCCACTCGCTTATGAGAAAGGTGTCAAACTTCCAGCCAAGACAGAAGGCGACATTATCACTTACTATGCTGGTGCCAAATTCGCTGAAAATGGTCAAGACCTCCTCTCAAATGGAGGACGTGTTTACATGTTGGTCACAACAGCAGACACCGTCAAAGACGGCCAAAACATCATCTACAACGAACTCAACAAACAAAACACAGAAGGCCTCTTCTACCGTACGGATATCGGTAGCAAGGCTAACAAATAAAACTCTTTGAAAATCTTCGATTGACTGCGTTAAGGCTCCTTGATGAACTCTAGTTCTATCTTCGTCGCTTTGCCTTGTCACTCTATGATTTTCTTCGAGTTTTCGAATATCAGTGCTATATTAGGCGAGCGAAAGCGAGCCAAACTAAGATAATGGTCGCCGTGGTGAAAAGACCAGAACAAATCCTGTTCTGGTCGAGGGAAACTTTGAGACCTTAGGCTCAAAGTTTAGGAATGAAACCGAAGGTTTGCTTCCGTCCCCACCACCTAAGACCATTATCAAAAAAGAAAAGGAAAAATTATGACTAAACCAATTATTTCCATTATCATGGGCTCAAAATCCGACTGGGCAACCATGCAAAAAGCCGCTGAAGTCCTCGACAACTTCGGCGTCGCTTACGAAAAGAAAGTTGTTTCCGCACATCGTACACCGGACCTCATGTTCAAACATGCGGAAGAAGCACGTAGCCGTGGCATCAAGGTCATCATCGCTGGTGCGGGTGGCGCTGCTCACTTGCCAGGGATGGTTGCTGCCAAAACAACCCTTCCAGTCATCGGTGTGCCAGTCAAATCACGTGCTCTTAGCGGTGTGGATTCACTCTATTCTATCGTTCAGATGCCAGGTGGGGTACCAGTCGCAACCATGGCGATCGGTGAATCAGGAGCTACCAATGCTGCTCTCTTTGCCCTTCGTCTCCTCTCAGTAGAAGACAAGGCCATTGCGGATGCGCTTGCTAACTTTGCCGAAGAACAAGGAAAAATCGCAGAGGAGTCTACAAATGAGCTCAACTAAAACTATTGGTATCATCGGTGGTGGCCAACTCGGTCAAATGATGGCTATCTCAGCTATTTACATGGGCCACAAGGTTATCACCCTTGATCCTACAGCAGATTGTCCATCTTCTCGTGTGTCTGAGGTTATCGTGGCACCTTACGACGACGTAGATGCCCTTCGCCAGTTGGCAGACCGCTGTGATGTTCTCACTTATGAATTTGAAAATGTCGACGCTGACGGCCTTGACGCTGTTATCAAAGACGGTCAGCTTCCACAAGGGACAGACCTGCTTCGCATTTCGCAAAACCGTATCTTTGAGAAAGACTTCCTCTCAAACAAGGCTCAAGTGAGAGTTGCTCCTTACAAGGTCGTGACATCTAGCCTTGATTTGGAAGATATTGACCTTTCTAAAAAATACGTCCTCAAGACAGCGACAGGTGGTTACGATGGCCACGGTCAAAAAGTCATCACGTCAGCCGACGATTTGGAAGAGGCAAATGCCCTTGCTAACTCAGCCGAGTGTGTCTTGGAAGAGTTCGTCAACTTCGACCTCGAGATTTCGGTCATCGTGTCTGGTAACGGCAAGGATGTGACAGTTTTCCCAGTTCAGGAAAATATCCATCGCAACAACATTCTCTCTAAAACCATTGTGCCTGCTCGCATTTCAGACAGTCTAGCTGAAAAAGCCAAAGCCATGGCAGTACGAATCGCTGAACAGCTGAACTTGTCTGGTACACTTTGTGTAGAAATGTTTGCGACAGCTGATGACATCATTGTCAACGAAATTGCGCCTCGTCCACATAACTCAGGACACTACTCAATCGAAGCCTGCGACTTTTCACAGTTTGACACTCATATCTTAGGCGTTCTCGGAGCACCACTTCCAGCAATTCACCTCCATGCACCTGCTGTCATGCTCAACGTCCTCGGCCAACACGTCGAAGCAGCTGAGCGTTATGTCACAGAAAATCCAAGCGCCCACCTCCACATGTATGGTAAACTAGAAGCGAAGCACAACCGCAAAATGGGACATGTGACTTTGTTTAGTGATGAACCAGATAGTGTAGTTGAGTTCGGGAAAGGAATTGATTTTTGAATTGGTTAAACAGAAAAATCTTAAACTTTTATTTGGAAACCTTGGATATGAGTTTGTAAGCGAAAGCGGTCAAGGTGGGGAAGCTAAGGTATATAGATTTAAAAAAGAACAAAGTGACTATGCAATTAGGATTATTGATAAATTAAGCTCAGATAGACTTGTTCGATATAAACAGGAAATAAAAAATGTGCAGAGCCTAAGTCATCCTAATATTATAAAGCCAAATTATCGCGAACTAAAAGATGGTGAGGATGAAATATTCTATAGCATTATGCCTTATTACCCTGATAATCTTAGAAATCTGATACCTCTATTAGACAATGTTGAAAAAATTTTTGATTTGATAGTTGAATTAGGTGAAGCTATAAAATATATTCACAAAAATGGTATAATTCATAGAGATTTAAAACCAGAGAATATTCTTATTTCAGAAGATGGACATTTAGTTTTAACAGATTTTGGTATTGCTCACTTCAAAGATTCCACTCTGACTAAGAAAAGTGATTTATTGAATAACAGAGTGTACTTGGCACCGGAACAGTACGCTAAGGGTAATGCTCAAAGTATTACTCCTGCTGCAGATGTTTATTCATTTGGGTTGATTATTAATGAGTGTTTTACTAAAAGGGTTGCTCATGGTGATAATTATCGGTTAATTAGTGATAAATATCCGTATTTGTTTGAATTTGACAATATTGTGAAAAAGATGTTAAGGCAGGATGCTGAAAAACGAATAAGTATCAGCTGTGCTTTGAGTTTGTTGAAAGAATCTAGGGATACTCTTAGTACGAACTTAACATCCCTTAGTTCTACTTTAATAAATGATGCTCCTGAGGATTTATCTAAAGAAACATTAAAAAATATTCAAAATCAGGCTAGTAAAGATGTTTATTTTGCTACTTATTTTAAGCTAGATGATCCAATTAAAAAGTATGAGTTAAATTATCATAAAAATATTGGATTTAGTGTTACATCATACCTAAAAAACTTAGCAGCTCGTCATAAGATTCTAGAAATTTGTCGTAATAATTTTATTTACGAATCTAGATATGATGATGGCCCCTCACTTTCATTCCTTGATGAGAGTGAAAATAAAGAACTGTATAAAAGACTAGATCGTGTTCTCTCTAAGTACCCTGTTTCGGAGAATAAGCTATATGGAGAAATAACCAAATATTTTTCAACCTGCTTAGATTATCATGCGGAAGAAATTCTAAGTAGGATTGAGGACGAAAAACAAATGTATGAACAGGTTTTTTATCATATACAAAATGCACCGATACTTTGGTTAAGAACGTTTTTATTAGAATTAGGTATTGCACAGTCTGAATTAGAAAATAATATTGTAATAAACTGGGATAGAACATCAGCATATGACTTTAATGAAACAGAGACATCTTTGTTTAGAGAAGATACTGAATTTGATAAATCAGAATACGAATATATAACTTTAATTTGTCAATGTCTTATTGAAAGATGGAACTTAACATATGATTATCTTGATGATAAGACAATAAGGTTTATATTTGCTGATAAAACTCAGTTTGAAGAATTTAAACGATATGCAAAAAGTGTAACGAAATCAGATAGAGAACTAGCGTTAGATTTCGATGTTATTGTTAACAAAGCAAAGTATATTGATGATGAAATAATCATCGATTTAGATACTGGGTGGGATATAAGGATTGTTCTAGTAAAAATGTTAGATAAACGAAATATTTTATTAGACAAAATAAATAAAAAAAGAAAGGAAGAAAGGCTCCGTATTCTCCAAACTGAATACGGGCTACTGACTTCCTAATTGTAAAAAAAGAAAGGAAACGGGTATCTAGTTTGCAGAACTGAACCCGGGCGGAAAGCTCGGAATTTAGATAAACCTCCTAGGACACAAGCGTCCGTCGTTGGTTTTCTAAAATTCAGTCGCTTTCTAGTCGCCCTTGGTATCTTAAACATGATCGAACGTTATTCACGCCCTGAGATGGCGAACATTTGGACTGAAGAAAATAAATACCGTGCTTGGCTTGAGGTGGAAATCTTGGCCGATGAAGCATGGGCTGAATTGGGAGAAATTCCTAAGGAAGATGTGGCTTTGATTCGTGAAAAAGCGGACTTTGACATCGACCGTATTCTTGAAATCGAGCAGCAAACTCGTCACGATGTGGTTGCCTTCACACGTGCGGTTTCTGAAACGCTTGGTGAAGAACGCAAGTGGGTTCACTATGGTTTGACTTCTACTGACGTGGTCGATACTGCCTATGGTTACCTCTACAAGCAAGCCAATGAAATTATCCGTAAGGACCTTGCAAACTTCACTAAAATCGTGGCAGATAAGGCGAAAGAACACAAGTTCACTATCATGATGGGTCGTACCCACGGTGTGCACGCTGAGCCTACAACTTTTGGTCTTAAATTGGCAACTTGGTACAGCGAAATGAAGCGTAACATCGAGCGTTTCGAGCATGCGGCTGCTGGTGTGGAAGCTGGTAAGATTTCTGGTGCGGTTGGTAACTTTGCCAACATCCCACCATTCGTTGAAAAATACGTCTGCGACAAACTTGGTATCCGTGCTCAAGAAATCTCAACACAGGTCCTTCCTCGTGACCTTCACGCTGAGTACTTTGCAGTTCTTGCCAGCATCGCAACTTCTATCGAGCGTATGGCAACTGAAATCCGTGGTCTTCAAAAATCTGAACAACGTGAAGTGGAAGAGTTCTTTGCTAAAGGTCAAAAAGGGTCTTCAGCAATGCCTCACAAACGTAACCCAATCGGTTCTGAAAATATGACAGGTCTTGCACGTGTTATCCGTGGTCACATGGTAACAGCTTATGAAAATGTGTCACTCTGGCATGAACGTGATATCTCTCACTCATCAGCTGAGCGTATCATCACACCAGATACAACTATCTTGATTGACTACATGCTCAACCGTTTTGGAAACATCGTTAAGAACTTGACAGTCTTCCCAGAAAACATGAAACGCAACATGAACTCTACGTTTGGTTTGATCTTCAGCCAACGTGCGATGCTTACTTTGATTGAAAAAGGCATGACGCGTGAGCAAGCTTACGACCTTGTTCAACCTAAGACAGCCCAATCATGGGATAACCAAGTCGACTTTAAACCACTTCTTGAATCAGATCCAGAAGTAACATCACGCCTCACTCAAGAAGAAATCGACGAAATCTTCAACCCTGTTTACTACACTAAACGTGTGGATGAGATTTTCGAACGCATCGGTTTGGGTGACTAACCTAAACAAAATAACAGAAAGCAGGGCAGACCTGCTTTTTTTGATGGTGACATTTATGTCACTAGTTTTGTTCTCTTTTCAGCCTTATAATAGAGTCATCGCTAGAAAACTGTCAGAAAGGAGAAGTTAGTCATCTTAAAAGGACGATTTAAGTATTTACTGGAGTTGAGCCTCTTAATAGTAAGCATTGCTTTTAATATCCTCCCCATCATGAACGATATTGGAAGTATCAAAGCCCCCTCTTGGTTTTTAGATATGGATATTCCTAGTGGTTCCTTATTGTTACTTATTTTACTTATCATTTTAAAAAGTGATTCAAGGGAATGATATTTTAAGCAACCTTTAAGTTTATTAGCTTATATTATAACTATCCTAATAAAACAACTAGCTTTGGCGAGCTGGTGAAAAACTTTTTCATAACAAATCTCCCCGAAGAAAGTCTAGATATCTAGACTTTTTTCTTCTTTTTAAGATTTTATTAGGATATTTTAAGAAACCACTTGAAAACCCTTCCAAAACAAGGTAATATAGTTATATAAAGATTCTATTGGACAAGCGGTCACCTTTGGAGGATTAGGAAGAGGAGGTTGGAAAGCCTGTACAATCGTATCTTTGTCAGTAGTCTTTGGATTGCTGTGAAAATCCCTTAGGGGATTTTTTTACGGCGTCTTAAGATTGCTTTAAGAAAACTATATTAGACTTAAAACATCCTAAATAACATTTACTGAACTTTGTTCAGTAAGTCTCGTTGGCTGATACTATTTGTAGAACAACGAACTTTTCTTTTTCATAATCTCCAAAAGAGCTCAACACCATGTGTTGGGTTCTTTTTTTGGTCACTAAAAAAACACCCTTAGGCGTTTTGAATATGACTTACATCTCGTCTGGAGCTTCGACACCGAGAAGGCGAAGGGCTTCCTTGAGGACTGTTGCTGTTGCGTAGCAAAGAGCCAAACGGCTATCACGTTCTGGGCTTTCATCCAGGATACGTGTGTGCGCATAGTATTTGTTAAAGGCTTGGGCCAAGCTGATAGCAAATTTAGCAACGATAGATGGTTCAAAGTTGTCTGAAGCACGGTTGATGATGCGTGGGAAGTCTTGGATGAGTTTGATGATTTCCCAGCTTTCAACGTCGTTTAGGCTGTATGTAGCATCTGCAGATGGCGTGAAGTCAGCCTTGCGCAAGATAGATTGGATACGAGCGTGTGCATATTGAACGTAAGGTCCAGTTTCTCCCTCGAAGGATACCATAGCATCCAGGTCGAAGTCGTAACCATTCATACGGTCTGTTTTAAGGTCGTAGAACTTGATAGCTCCAACACCGACAGCATGAGCAACAGTTTCCTTGTTAGGTAAGTTTGGATTCTTAGCTTCGATTTGAGCTTGGGCACGGTTGACAGCTTCAGCGATTGTTGGCTCAAGCAAGATAACATTACCTTTACGAGTTGACAATTTCTTACCATTCTTAGTTACAAGACCAAAGGCAACGTGAGTCATGTCGTCAGACCAGTCGTAGCCCATTTCTTTAAGGACAGCTTTCAACTGTTTGAAGTGGGCAGATTGTTCATTACCAACCACATAGATGGCTTTGGCAAAGTCGTAAGTACGTTTACGATAGAGGGCAGCAGCCAAGTCACGTGTGATGTAGAGTGTTGCACCATCTGATTTTTTAATGAGGGCTGGGTGTTCGATACCGTATTTTTCAAGGTTAACCACCTGGGCACCTTGAGATTCTTGGAGAAGTCCTTTTTCTGTCAAGATGTCAACGACTTCATCCATCTTATCATTGTAGAAGGCCTCACCATTGTAGCTATCAAAAGAAACACCGAGTTCATCGTAGAGACGGTTGAATTCTACTAAGCTTTCGTCACGGAACCATTGCCAGAGGGCAGTTGCTTCCTCGTCACCAGCTTCCAATTTACGGAACCATTCACGAGCTTCTTCGTCTACAGATGGGTCTTCTTCAGCTTCGGCATTGATACGCACATAAAGTTGAAGGAGTTCATTGATAGGATTGGCTTTGACAGCTTCCTCGCTACCCCATTTCTTATAGGCAACAATCAGCATACCAAACTGTTTACCCCAGTCACCCAAGTGGTTGATGCGGACTGGTTTGTAACCTTGTTTAGCTACGATGTTGGCAAGGGCATCAGCGATAACTGTTGAACGCAAGTGACCGATAGAGAAAGGTTTAGCGATGTTAGGACTAGACATATCAAAGGCAATGTTACGTCCGTGGCCGATATTTTGGTCAGCGTAGTGGTTACCTTGAGCAATAACTTGTCCAAGAACGTCCGCTGAAATTTTTGATTTATCAAGGAAGAAGTTGATGTAAGGACCAACAGCTTCAACTTTTTCAAAGTTTGAGGCATCGATTTTTTCAGCGATGTCTGCTGCAATCATTTGAGGAGCCTTGCGCAAGACTTTTGCCAATGAGAAGGCAGGAAAGGCGAGGTCCCCCATGTCAGCGTTTTTAGGGGTTTCAAGCAGATTTTGAATGTTTTCTTGTTCCAATTCGGGAACAACTTTGGCAATCTCTGCTGCAATGAGTTCTTTAGTATTCATAGGTACTCCATTTCAAATCTTGTCATTAACTTCTATTTTACCATTATTTCAGTTAATAGGGTAGGGACAAGAAGCTATCTCTTAGGAAGTATTCCATGAAAAAATACAAAAATTCTGTTATAATATGCAAGGAATATACATAAAAAGAGGAAAGATAATGAAGAGAGATCGCCAAGCTGTTATCAAACAGATGATTTCAAGAGAGAAGATTGGGACACAAGAGGAAATTAAGCAACGTCTAGAGGCGGAAGGTATCACGGTTACACAGGCTACCTTATCACGTGATTTGCGTGAGATTGGCCTCTTGAAGCTTCGTGATGAGGAAGGTAGACTTTACTACAGTCTGTCTGAACATGTGCTTCCAAGTTTGGACCCTACGGTTAAGGACTATGTCAAATCCGTTTCCCGTGCCCAGTTTATGCTGGTCCTTCACACAGAGTTGGGTGAAGCTGATGTTTTGGCCAACCTGATTGATAGTGACGGCAATCCTGAAATTTTAGGAACTGTTGCTGGCGCAGATACCCTTTTAGTTATCTGTAAGGACGCTATGGTTGCTGAAAAATTGGAAAGCGAGTTTCACTGATGAACACTTCTCATCAGGATCTCCAAAAAGCCAAAGAAGAGTTAATTGACCTCCTCAAACACCATGAGGCGGTTCTTGCTTTTCAAGAGGCTGAGAAAGCTATCGGGCAGGTCCCTCAAATCAGTCATATGGCTGGACAGATGAAGGCTTACCAACAAGAAGCCGTGCTTTTTCAAAAAATTGAGAAACAGCGTGCCTATGAGGAGGCAGGTGAGCAGGCAGATTTGATTCAGAATGAGTTGGAAAATTTGCCCATTGTTCAGGACTACCGTCAAAAAATGCAAGATGCCAGTGACTTGATCCAATATGTGACCAAGTCTATCGAAGAAAGGATTAACGAGGAGTTAAGACATGGCTAAGGAAAAAATATCTCCAGGAATGCAGCAGTATTTGGATATCAAGGAAAATTATCCAGATGCTTTTTTGCTGTTTCGGATGGGGGATTTTTACGAATTATTTTACGATGATGCCGTTAAGGCTGCCCAAATATTGGAAATTAGCCTAACCAGTCGTAATAAGAACGCAGATAATCCCATTCCTATGGCAGGTGTTCCTTATCATTCGGCTCAAGCTTATATTGATGTCTTGGTTGATATGGGCTACAAAGTAGCCATTGCTGAGCAGATGGAGGACCCTAAACAGGCTGTTGGTGTGGTTAAGCGTGAGGTGGTTCAGGTTATCACGCCAGGGACAGTGGTTGACAGCTCTAAACCTGATAATGCCAACAATTTCTTAGTAGCCATTGACAAGGTTGGAAGTCGATTCGGCCTGGCCTATATGGATGTGTCAACGGGTGAATTTTTTGCGACAGAGTTGGATGATTTCAGTTCAGTTTGTAGTGAGATTCAGAACCTTAAAGCACGTGAAGTAGTGGTTGGTTATGATTTACCTGAAGTTGACGAACAAGTTTTGGTCAAGCAACTCAACCTTCTACTCTCCAAGGAAACAGATGTTTACGATGATGTCCACTTGATTGACACTGGCTTGACAGATTTGGAAAGCAGTGTGGCTGGTAAACTTCTCCAGTATGTGCACCGTACTCAGATGCGTGAGCTTAGTCATTTACAAAAGGCTCAGCACTATGAGATTAAGGATTACTTGCAGATGTCCTATACGACCAAGTCGAGTTTGGATTTACTGGAAAATGCTAGAACGAGCAAGAAACACGGATCTCTTTTCTGGCTCTTGGATGAAACCAAGACAGCTATGGGAATGCGTCTCTTGCGAACTTGGATTGATCGTCCTTTAGTGAATCAAGCCACTATCACCAAGCGTCATAATATTATCCAAGTTTTCTTGGATAATTTCTTTGAGCGTAGTGACTTGACCGAGAGTCTTAAAGGGGTTTACGATATTGAGCGCCTAGCTAGTCGTGTTTCCTTTGGCAAGGCTAATCCTAAAGATTTGATTCAACTAGGTCATACCCTAGCTCAGGTTCCGGTCATTAAGGCGATTTTGGAGTCTTTTAATGACGATGCCTTGTCAGCCCTTTTACAAGACTTAGATACTCTGCCAGAATTAGAAAGTCTGATTCGGTCTGCTATTGATCCAGATGCTCCTGCAACCATTACAGAAGGTGGTATTATCCGTTCTGGTTTTGATGAAACCTTGGACAAGTATCGCAAGGTGATGAGCGAGGGAACGTCATGGATCGCGGATATCGAAGCCAAGGAACGTGAAGCATCTGGTATTACAACACTAAAAATTGATTATAACCGTAAAGATGGCTATTACTTCCATGTGACCAACTCTAACCTTAGCTTGGTTCCTGACCATTTCTTCCGCAAGGCAACCCTGAAAAATTCAGAGCGCTTTGGAACTGCTGAGTTGGCTAAAATTGAAGGTGAAATGCTCGAGGCGCGTGAAAAATCATCAACGCTAGAGTATGATATTTTCATGCGTGTCCGTGAGCAGGTTGAACGCTATATTGACCGTTTGCAATCTTTGGCTAAGGCTATTGCTACAGTTGATGTGCTTCAGAGTCTAGCTGTTGTAGCAGAGACCAATCATTATGTCCGCCCTATTTTCAATGATGAGCATCGTATTGTTATTGATCAAGGCCGTCATGCAGTGGTTGAGAAGGTTATGGGCGTTCAGGAATACATTCCAAATACGATTACCTTTGACAGTCAGACCAATGTTCAGCTCATTACAGGGCCAAATATGAGTGGTAAATCTACCTATATGCGTCAGTTGGCTTTGTCAGTCGTTATGGCTCAGATGGGTTCTTATGTGCCAGCAGATAGTATTGATTTGCCAGTTTTTGACGCTATCTATACACGTATTGGTGCTGCAGATGATTTGATTTCGGGTCAGTCGACCTTTATGGTTGAGATGATGGAGGCTAACCAGGCTATTAAGCGGGCGACACCTAATTCCTTGATTATTTTTGATGAGTTGGGACGTGGGACAGCCACTTATGATGGTATGGCTCTGGCCCAGTCTATCATTGAGTTTATTCACGACAAGGTAGGAGCTAAGACCATGTTTGCTACCCATTATCATGAGTTGACAGCCCTGTCAAATACTTTGACACACCTTGTCAACGTTCATGTTGCGACACTTGAAAAGGATGGTGAGGTGACTTTCCTTCACAAGATTGTCAATGGACCAGCCGACAAATCTTATGGTATTCATGTAGCTAAGATTGCAGGTTTACCAGCAGATTTACTGGAACGTGCTGACACCATCTTGACACAACTAGAGGGTGATACAGTTACCATCCAACCTCAGGAAAAGGTATCGCCTCAAGAGAAGACTGTCACTGAAACACATGTCAACGAGCAAATCTCTCTCTTTGATGATTTTACTGAAAATCCGGTTCTTCAAGAGTTACGTGATTTAGACATTTACAATATGACACCGATGCAAGTCATGATGGCTGTAGCCGATTTAAAACAGAAACTATAAAAGAAGCTTGTCAATTGACAGGCTTCTTGTCTTTTATAGATGTTTTAATTCTTGATTCAGTTCCTCAATTTCTTTTTTCATTTTCCAATAAGAGATGACCCAAACGATGAGATAGATAAGGCTGAATTCAATGACGAGTTCCAAGTAGAAAGTCAAACGTAGAGGAAACCATCCGCTGAGGGTAGCTAGTGGAATGAAACCGATGCAAGTCAAGGCATAGTGAGTGAGGGTTGCACGAAGCAAACTCCATTCAGCCTTACGGAAAATATAACTAGCAATTTCGAAAAGAATACCGATAGCAAACCAAGTGATAAGGCAGTAGGCCAATACGAAGGATCCGTGAATCTGATGAGAGGCCATCCATTGTCCAATGGCTGAGTGAGGATTTAGGGGCATGTAGCTTGGCGCCCAGATAAGAGACATAACCATGGATACGACTAGCCCAATAAGGATACCAACTGTGCCCGATTTAAAAAGTTGCTTTTTCATTGTAATTTCTCCTTTATTACTTTGAGGTAACGGCGTGATGAGTAGGTGGTTTCCTTGTTTTTAAGGTGAATTTCAACGAGGCCGTTAGGGGTGATGTTGAAGCGTTTAATTTCTTTGAGGTTGACAATCTCTGATTGTGAGATTTTGAGAAAATGTGATGGCAGTTTTTCTAAAACTTGATAGAGACGTAGGCCTAAGTGATACTCTCCTTGAGTAGTTTCAGCTAGAACTTGACGATTTTCGATGTAAATTCTGGAAATAGCATTAGGTTCGATGAGGTAAGTTTCGCCATCTCTTTTTCCCTTGAGTCGCTGGTTACTATCCAAATTTTCGACAAAATCGACGACTTGCTGAATCTTAGGCGTCCGACTAGGAGCCTGAATCTGCAATATTTCTTCTTGAAATGTTGAGTCAATCTGAACTTTTATTTTCATAACATTCCTTTCTTATTTGTAATTGAGGAGGCCTCCTCCCTTTCACACCTTTATTAAACACTATTTACTAGCCCACAGCAATAGCACTTGTCTATGTGGTCCTATATGGTGTCTAAGTGGTTGAAAATATTTTAGAAAACCCCTATACTTAATGAAAACGTACTGACGAGGTAATCACATGAAATCTATAATGAAGTGGCTAGCAGGAATTTTTCTTGCCTGTAGTCTAATTTTGAGCTTTTTTACACCTTTTGAAAAGGCACTAACACTGAACTTGCTCTTGCTTTATTTCTTTGCCAAGCAGTTTATGGATTCGACAAGCTCTCCTAAAACCTATCAATGGATTTTCCAAGTCATCTACCTCTTGATTTTTTCTGGACTCATTTGGTTCAACCTTCGTCATGGAGATATGATTGTTATAGCCACAGCCTTATCTTGGCTAACAGTTGTGTGTGAGTTATGGTTGTATAGTAAGCATCAGTAACAGTTAGAAACAGTAGTCTCTCAACTTTTTAGAAGGGAAAATAATTATGCCAAAAATCATCGAATTGCCTGAGGTGCTAGCCAATCAGATTGCTGCTGGTGAGGTCGTAGAGCGCCCAGCCAGTGTTGTCAAAGAGTTGGTGGAAAATGCTATTGATGCAGGTAGCACCCAGATTACCATTGAAGTTGAAGAATCAGGCCTCTCAAAAATTCAAATCACAGACAATGGCGAAGGAATGTCACAAGCTGATGTAGCCATGAGTTTGCGCCGTCATGCAACAAGTAAAATCAAAAATCAAGGAGACCTCTTTCGTATTCGAACCCTTGGTTTTCGAGGTGAGGCCCTCCCCTCTATAGCTTCTATCAGTCGCCTAACTATTGTGACCGCAGCGGATGGAGAAGCCTACGGGACTAAACTGGTTGCCAAAGGTGGAGAAATTGAGAGTCAGGATCCTATTTCAACCCCAGTGGGAACAAAGATTACCGTTGAAAACTTATTTTATAACACCCCAGCTCGTCTCAAGTATATGAAGAGTTTACAGGCTGAGTTGGCTCACATTGTTGATGTTGTCAATCGATTGAGTTTAGCTCATCCTGAAGTAGCCTTCACCTTGCTTAATGACGGTCGTCAGTTGACACAGACATCAGGTACCGGAGACCTCCGTCAAGCCATTGCAGGGATTTATGGTTTGACAACGGCTAAAAAAATGGTAGAAATTTCAAATTCTGACCTTGATTTTGAAGTTTCTGGCTATGTTAGCCTCCCTGAATTAACTCGTGCGAATCGTAACTACATCACGATTCTCATTAACGGACGTTATATTAAAAACTTTTTGCTTAACCGTGCTATTTTTGATGGTTATGGTTCTAAACTTATGGTGGGACGCTTCCCTATTGCGGTTATTGATATTCAAATTGATCCTTATTTGGCTGATGTCAATGTTCACCCAACAAAGCAGGAAGTACGTATCTCTAAAGAAAAGGAGCTTATGGCTCTCATCAGCTCTGCCATTGCTCAAAGCCTTAGAGAGCAGGATTTGATCCCTGATGCCCTTGAAAATCTAGCTAAGTCAAGTACTAGAGGTGTAGCTAAACCAGTTCAAACGAGTTTACCTCTCAAACAAACCAATCTTTATTATGATAGCAGTCGTAATGATTTCTTTGTTAAACCAGAGACTGTCCAAGAAGATATCAAACCTCTAGTATCAGAGTCCAAGTCTATAGCAACACCGGATGAAAGCAAGGCGAAGCCAACTGTAAAACAGGCACAGCGTTCGGTAGATGAAGGTGATAACGAACACGAAAAACTTGATTATAAAAACAAGTCGAAAATGAAGCGCATGCTTGAAAATCTGGACAATGAGGAAACATCAACCTTCCCTGAGTTGGAGTTTTTTGGTCAGATGCATGGAACCTATCTCTTTGCACAAGGACAAGGTGGACTTTACATCATTGACCAGCATGCTGCCCAAGAACGTGTCAAGTATGAGTACTATCGCGAAAAGATTGGTGAGGTTGACAGTAGTTTACAACAGCTCTTGGTTCCCTATCTCTTTGAATTTTTAGGTTCAGATTACATTAGCTTACAAGAAAAAATGCCCCTTCTTAACCAGGTTGGTATCTATCTAGAGCCTTATGGAAATAACACCTTCATTCTTCGTGAACACCCTATCTGGATGAAGGAAGAAGAAATCGAATCTGCAGTCTATGAGATGTGCGACATGCTTCTTTTGACGAACGAGATATCCGTTAAGACATATCGTGCTGAGTTAGCTATTATGATGAGTTGTAAACGTTCAATCAAGGCCAATCATGCTCTGGATGATTACTCTGCGCGTGACCTACTAGTACAGCTTGCCCAGTGTAAAAATCCCTACAATTGCCCTCATGGACGTCCAGTTCTTGTCAACTTTACCAAGTCCGATATGGAAAAAATGTTCCGTCGTATCCAAGAAAATCATACGAGTCTACGTGACCTAGGTAAGTATTAAAACTTTTTTTGGTCTTGCTTTACGAATAGGCATGTTAGATTTATAATAGTGGTGAAGATAAGGAATCTTCTAATGTTTTAGCATATCATTGTAGGATGATTGCCTGATTTTTAAGTTAGGAGGTAGAGTGATGAGACACCTAACAAAAACTAACAAATACTTTTTACTTGTTGGCTTAACATTTTTAGCGACTAGCTTGATTTTCTACATTTTAGCTTGGTTAGGTCGACCAAGTTTAGAGAATACCCTAGTAAACGTTTCTAGCATTGCCTTTACCTTAGGTATTTCAACATATATTCTCTTAGGCTTGAAGATGATTACCGATACTTTAAAGACGAGTAGTCATTCTTAAAAATAGAGCAAACAGGATCCACTTTCGAGTGGATTTTTTGTTACAATAGTACAGCAGTGCTTGAGGTGACAAAATAAACACTCAAGACAATTATCTTATAAGTATAAAATAACAAAGCAATCCATTGAAGATACGAACGAGAAAGGAAATCACACGCTATGTATGATTACATCAAGGGAACTCTAGTAAAAATTACTGCCAAGTATATTGTTATAGAAGCAAACGGTCTAGGTTATATTGTCACTGTAGCAAATCCATATAGTTTTTCTGACCAAATGAATCAGACTATCCAAGTCTACCTTCATCAGGTTATTAGAGATGATGCCCACCTTCTTTTTGGTTTCCATACTGAAGATGAAAAAGAAGTTTTCCTTAAGCTTATTTCGGTTTCTGGAATAGGACCGACCACAGCTCTAGCTATTGTTGCCGTAGATGATAATCAAGGTTTGGTTGCTGCTGTTGATAATAGTGACATCAAGTACTTGATGAAGTTTCCAAAGATTGGTAAAAAGACTGCTCAACAAATGGTTCTGGATCTAGCAGGAAAATTTGCAGAGTTACCACCAGAAACGACCAAAGCCACACCAAATCAGCCTGCAGGAAATCATCAGTTGGATGAAGCTATGGAAGCCTTGCTTGCTCTTGGTTACAAAGCCACAGAGCTTAAGAAAGTGAAAGCCTTCTTTGAGGGTACCAATGAAACGGCAGAGCAATATATTAAGTCAGCTCTTAAAATGTTGATGAAGTGAGGTAAGCAATGGTCAATCGATGTCGCTGGGTTCCAACCGACAACAAACTCTATTGTGATTATCATGATAAGGAATGGGGAAAACCTATTGTTGATGATCAAAAACTTTTTGAGCTTCTTTGCTTAGAAAGTTATCAGTCAGGGCTTTCCTGGTTAACGGTTTTAAATAAGCGTCAGGCTTTTAATCGTGTTTTTCATAACTATGATATTGAGTGTGTTGCCCAGTTTAGCCTAAGTGAACTTGAAGAAGCGCTTCAAAATCCGGATATCATTCGTCACAAACTTAAACTAGAAGCAACTGTAAATAATGCCAAACAAGTACTTAAACTCCAAGATGCATTTGGATCCCTATCCCAATATTTTTGGCATTTCTTTGACGGGAAGCCCTTGATAAATAACGTTCCCACATATAAGGACGTCCCATCATCAACAGACCTTTCTAAACAAATAGCAAAGGATTTAAAAAAGCGAGGGTTTAAATTTTTAGGCCCGACTACCATTTACTCATTTTTACAAGCTACAGGATTTGTGAACGATCATGAAAATGATTGCGACTTTAAATAATGAGTATATTTGATTGACAATATGACAAAAACGTGTTAGTTTATAAACAAACATATTTTTGAGATTTTTTACGAATAATAATATAGGTGAACCAATGAAAGCTGAATTGATTGCAGTAGGAACTGAAATTCTTACAGGGCAAATCACCAATACCAATGCCCAATTTTTATCTGAAAAACTAGCTGAACTAGGAATGGATGTGTATTTTCACACAGCAGTAGGTGACAATGAAAACCGCCTTCTTTCAGTTCTAGATCAAGCTAGTAAACGTAGTGACTTAGTCATACTTTGTGGTGGACTTGGCCCTACGGAGGACGACTTAACCAAGCAAACACTGGCTAAGTTTCTAGGAAAAAAACTTGTCTTTGACGAGGAGGCAAGTAAAAAACTGGATAGTTTCTTTGCTATTCGTCCTAAACATATAAGGACACCTAATAATGAACGCCAAGCGCAAATTGTTGAGGGGTCTGTGCCCTTGCAAAATCTCACAGGTTTAGCAGTTGGGGGGATTATCACTGCTAAAGGAGTGACTTATGTCGTCTTGCCTGGTCCACCAAGTGAACTCAAACCAATGGTGAACCAAGAGCTTATTCCAGCGCTTACAGAGAATCATACTACTCTTTATTCTAGAGTTCTAAGATTTTTTGGTGTTGGAGAAAGTCAATTGGTTACTATCCTGAAGGATCTTATTGTTAACCAAACAGATCCAACCATAGCTCCATACGCTAAAGTGGGCGAGGTGACACTGCGCTTGTCAACCAAGGCTTCCTCGCAAGAAGAAGCAGATCAGAAATTAGATGTTTTAGAAAAACAAATTCGTTCTACTAAAACTTTAGATGGTAAGTCCCTATCCGATCTCATTTATGGATATGGAGAATCAAATAGTTTAGCTTATGAAGCATTTCAATTGCTTAAGAAATATGGCAAAACCATTACTGCAGCTGAAAGTTTGACAGCTGGCTTATTTCAAGCTAGTATTGCTGATTTTTCAGGAGCTTCGCAAGTGTTCAAAGGTGGATTTGTTACCTATAGCATTGAAGAAAAATCTAAAATGTTGGGTATTTCTTTGTCTCAATTAGAAGAACATGGTGTTGTTAGTCATTTTACTGCAGAAAAAATGGCAGAAGGTGCTCGAGCTAAAACAGATAGCGATTACGGAATTGCACTTACCGGTGTAGCTGGACCAGATTCATTAGAAGGACACCCAGCAGGCACAGTATTTATTGGTATTGCTGATAGGAATCAAGTAAGATCAATCAAGGTTGTTATAGGTGGAAGAAGTCGTTCTGATGTTAGATATATTAGTACCCTCTATGCCTTTAACCTAGTTCGCCAAGCTTTATTACAAGAAGACAACTTGATTTAAATTTGTCTTTAACTATAGAAAGAAGAGGAAAATAAGTGGCTAAGAAAACAAAAAAAACAGAAGAAATTACTAAGAAATTCGGTGATGAGCGTCGTAAGGCCCTTGATGATGCATTGAAAAATATTGAAAAAGATTTTGGTAAGGGTGCTGTAATGCGCCTTGGTGAGCGTGCAGAGCAAAAGGTTCAGGTGATGAGCTCAGGCTCACTAGCTTTGGATATTGCTCTTGGTGCAGGTGGTTATCCTAAAGGTCGTATTATCGAAATTTACGGACCAGAGTCATCAGGTAAAACAACTGTGGCCCTTCATGCTGTAGCTCAGACACAAAAAGAAGGTGGCATCGCAGCTTTTATTGATGCCGAACATGCTCTTGATCCTGCTTATGCGGCAGCCCTAGGTGTTAATATCGATGAGCTCCTTTTGTCACAACCTGATTCAGGTGAACAAGGTCTCGAAATTGCAGGTAAGCTGATTGACTCTGGTGCAGTTGATTTGGTTGTTGTTGATTCAGTTGCGGCCTTGGTACCACGTGCAGAAATTGATGGAGATATTGGTGACAGTCATGTCGGACTTCAAGCACGTATGATGAGTCAAGCTATGCGTAAGCTTTCTGCATCTATCAATAAAACGAAGACAATTGCTATCTTCATTAACCAGTTGCGTGAAAAAGTTGGTATCATGTTTGGTAATCCAGAGACTACACCTGGCGGACGTGCCCTAAAATTCTATGCGTCAGTACGTCTTGATGTCCGTGGAAATACACAAATCAAAGGAACTGGTGATAAGAAAGACCAGAATGTTGGTAAAGAAACCAAAATTAAGGTTGTTAAAAATAAAGTTGCTCCACCATTTAAAGAAGCTTTTGTTGAAATTATGTATGGTGAAGGTATTTCACAAACAGGTGAGCTTGTTAAAATTGCTAGTGATTTAGGTATCATTCAAAAAGCAGGAGCTTGGTTCTCATACAATGGTGAGAAGATTGGTCAAGGATCTGAAAATGCTAAAAAATATTTAGCAGACCACCCAGAAATTTTTGAAGAAATCGACCATAAGGTACGTGTACACTATGGTTTAATTGAGCCAGATGAAGAAGATGTTGTTGAAGAAAAGCAAGTTGACGAAACGTCAGATGAACTCGTTCTAGACCTTGACTCAACAATCGAAATTGAAGAATAAGTCGAAAAAGAGCTGAAAGGCTCTCAGATTGAAGACAAAGTCCTCAGAAGTTATACTTCTGGGGACTTTTCTTACTTCG
>OATQ01000234.1_pt1 | contig 36727 bp, 30 predicted proteins | sample 1495061 | NCBI WGS metagenome assembly OATQ01 (sample SAMEA2579979, study PRJEB22360) | human gut metagenome
CTGGTGCGCTCGCAGCATTATCAGCCACAACTTCACCTTCTGCTCCGATATAACCAATTACCTCAGTTACTGGAACTGTTTCACCAGCCTGACGAGTAATCTTCAAAAGGACACCTGAATCTTCCGCTTCAAGTTCCATGTTCGTCTTATCTGACATGATTTCAAGAAGGATATCTCCCTCATTAACCACATCACCCTCTTGTTTTTTCCACTCGATGATCTCGCCTTCCTGCATATCAACACCAAGCTTAGGCATAATAATCTCAAAAGCCATTTATAAGATACCAAGAGCGACCAGAAAGCGACTGAAAATTAGATGTCCGACACGTCAGCTTGCTGACGTAGACGGACGGTCTATTTTCCAAGCTTTCCGCTCGGGTTCAGTTGAGCCCTCTGGTTCGCCCTCTCCTTTCTATTTCAAAACTTCAGTTTTCAGATATTTTATTTCACTTAAATCAACAATTCCATTGGATTTTCAATCAAATGCTTCAAATCAACCATGAATTTGGCACCATTCATACCATCAACAATACGGTGGTCAATAGTTAAGCAAAGTCCCATAATTGGACGCACGACAACTTCACCATCAACAACAACAGGTGTCTGAATAGTTGCTGAAACACCAAGGATAGCTGAGTTTGGTTGGTTGATTATTGGATTAAATGATTTAGTTCCAAACATTCCCAAGTTAGTAATTGAGAAGGTAGAACCTGACATTTCGGCAGCCTTCAATTTACCAGCTTGAGCTTTTTTAATGACATCCTTAGAGGCCACAACAAACTCGGACAAACTCATCTTATCTGCACCATGAACAACTGGCACAATCAAACCATCATCAAGACCAACGGCAATACCGATATTAACAAATTTATGTAATTCGATATTTTGCGCATCATCAATCAAGGATGCATTGAGGTAACGATGTTCCTCCTTCATAAGGGTACGAACGACTGCTAAACCAATCAAATCAGTGAAAGTCACCTTCATACCAGTCTTGTTCATGATTGGATCAAGGACTTGCTTACGAAGAGCCATAAGGTTAGTCATGTCCACATCATAGTTAAGAGTAAATGTTGGTGCAGTCAAGTATGAATGCGTCATTCCCTTAGAAATCGCCTTACGCATAGCAGACATTGGAATGACTTCCACACCTTCTGGCAAGACTTTTTCAGGTTTAACTTCAACCGCAGGTGCAGCAGCAGCTTCCTTAACTTGTGCTGGAGCACTGATTGCAAGGACATCTTCCTTAGTAATCTTACCACCAAAGCCTGTTCCAGAAACGGTCGCTAAATCAATACCGAGATCTGCAGCAATCTTACGTGCTAATGGTGTTACCTTAGGTTGAGCACCTTTGAAGTTCTCAACGTCATCTGCATGCACCCGACCTTTTGGTCCAGTTCCCGGAACCTGAGCAAGGTCAATGCCCAACTCACGCGCCACCTTACGAGCCTTAGGCGTTGCACGAACCTTACCACCTTCATGAACCACAGCTACTTGTGGTTGAGGCGTAGCGGCAGGCGTTTCCACAACAGGAACTTCTTCAACTTGCGGTGCAGCTGCTGCAACTGGTGCGCTCGCAGCATTATCAGCCACAACTTCACCTTCTGCTCCGATATAACCAATTACCTCAGTTACTGGAACTGTTTCACCAGCCTGACGAGTAATCTTCAAAAGGACACCTGAATCTTCCGCTTCAAGTTCCATGTTCGTCTTATCTGACATGATTTCAAGAAGGATATCTCCCTCATTAACCACATCACCCTCTTGTTTTTTCCACTCGATGATCTCGCCTTCCTGCATATCAACACCAAGCTTAGGCATAATAATCTCAAAAGCCATTTATAAGATACCAAGAGCGACCAGAAAGCGACTGAAAATTAGATGTCCGACACGTCAGCTTGCTGACGTAGACGGACGGTCTATTTTCCAAGCTTTCCGCTCGGGTTCAGTTATACCCTCTGGTTCGCCCTCTCCTTTCTACTTTAAATTATATTTTCCGATACTCTCACAGTTAAAACAAGAAACACATTTTACTAGCGAGACATATCACTTAACCGTCGCTAGAAAGTTAGTTTCCTTTATTGGCCATCTTGATAATAGCAGCCTTAATCTTTTCAACATCTGGAAGAACCGCTTGTTCCAAGACACGCGCATAAGGTACAGGCACATCTTCACTTGCCAAACGTACAATTGGGTGGTCAAGGTAATCAAATGCTTCACTTTCAGTAACCATAGCAGCAATTTCGCCGATAAAGCCACCAGTCTTATAAGCATCATTTACCAACATCAATTTTCCAGTTTTCTTAACTGAGTCGAAAATCAATTCCTTATCAAGTGGAACGAGGGTACGAGGGTCAACGACCTCAACATTAATACCTTGTTCAGCCACTTCTTCAGCCGCCTTAAGAACACGTTCCAACATACGACCATATGATACGATTGTCAAATCAGTACCTTCACGTTTAATCTCACCTTTTCCAAGTGGGATGTAGAAATCAGGATCTTGTGTTACTTCTTCTTTCTTACCGTAAAGTGCCTTAGGTTCCATGAAGATAACAATGTTATTGTCTTGAATAGCAGATTTCAAGAGGCCTTTAGCATCATTAGCATTCCCTGGTGCAACCACTTTAATTCCTGGAATGTGGGTCAACCATGATTCAAGAGATTGTGAGTGCTGTGCTGCAGAACCAATCCCTGAACCAGATGCCACACGGAAGGTTACAGGTGTCTTCAATCCACCACCAAACATGTAGTTGTTCTTTGCACCGTTATTAACGATAGCGTCAAGGGCAATTGTGATGAAGTCCATGAAAGTCAAGTCAACAATCGGACGAAGACCTGTGATGGCAGATCCAACAGCAGCACCAGCGATAGCTGCTTCTGAAATTGGCGTATCTCTAATACGTTTTTCACCAAATTCAGCCAACATACCCACTGAAGTACCAAAGTCACCGCCGTAGATACCAACATCTTCACCCATAAGGAAGATGTTTTCATCTTTACGCATTTCCTCACTCATAGCAAGGTTTACTGCCTCACGTAAGGCCATCAATTTTGTTTCACTCATACTTGTTATTCCTCAACCTTTCTCTTTAGTCTACCCATACATCTTCAAAGGCAATTGAAAGTTCTGGATCTGGGCTATTTTGAGCAAACTCATACGCTGCATCGATTTGTGCCTTAACTTGGCTTTGAATAGCATCTAGTTCCTCATCACTTGCGATTTTTTCAGAAACCAAATAGTTACGGTATTTAATGATTGGATCGTTATGGTTCTTCCACTCATCAACCTCTTCCTTGGTACGATAAACTCCAGCATCGGCAGTGGAGTGACCAAACCAACGGTAAGACTCTACCTCAACGATAGCAGGACCATTTCCACCACGAACATGTTCCACAGCCTTGCCCATTGTTTCGTAGACTGCCATGACATCATTACCATCCTGACAGTAGAAACCTGGAATACCATAGGCTTCCGCACGTGTATACAAATGAGGAGTGTTGGTAGCTCTATGAATATCCATTGAGATACCATAACGGTTGTTAATGATGAAGAAAATTACTGGCAATTTCCAAGCAGAAGCCATATTGACTGACTCGTGGAAAGAGCCTTCATTAGTAGCACCATCTCCTGAAAAGGCAACAACGATATTTCCAGTTTCTTTATATTGTTGTGTGAGGGCTGCGCCTACGGCAAGGGCATAGCCACCACCAACGATACCATTGGTACCATAGTTACCTTTTTCGAAGTCAGCCAAGTGCATTGAGCCACCACGGCCCTTTGAAACACCCGTTGCCTTACCAGCTAGTTCGGCCATCATTTTGTTCAAGTCCATGTCTTGAGCAATAGATTGTCCATGACCACGGTGGTTTGAAAAGAAAATATCATCGTAGCTCAAGTGTTGAACAGCCCCAACGTTAGCGGCTTCTTCACCAACTGAAAAGTGAGTCATCCCTTGAACAAACCCACGACGAACCAATTTATTAATACGTGAATCAAATTCACGGATACGTTCCATTTTAGTGAACATCTCAAGATGTGTCTCTTTAGAAAGTTTTATCATATCGATCTCCTCTATCGAATTTTTTCTATACATCTAGAATAGGGGAAAAAAACTTTATGGGCAAGAAATATGCTTGAAAAATGAAAAGCCTTACATAACTGTCACTAATAGGCAATTCGTATGCTATTTTTCCAAGGGGTATGATATAATTGAATAGATTTTACCCGAATAGGAGTTTATATTATATTGAGTGATGCCATTGTTCACGGGCTTACGGCATGTACAGCTTTTATATTACAAATTGTTATCTTCAAATTAACCACGCATAGACCCGTAAGATACTGGGTTCTCTTTTTAGCTGGAGTGGCGATTATGACTTTCAGCTTTTTAGGTATTCTCTTCCCAAAATCAGGTTTTATAGCGCTTGTATTCCTTCATTCTGTCAAATCCTTCAAAAATCTTAGACATACCATCTTGGAATCCTTCTTTATACCATTTACCTTTGCCCTAATGGTAAGGCTTGTGATTTCCCTCATTATTCCAATCTTTTTTCCTTTTGTCTTAGATTACAATTTCGCTGGCTTCTTAATCCTTTTCTTAGCCTTCTTACTTTGGTTTGCTCAGAATGCTCTTCTACAAGTCGATTATAATCGCTTAAAGCAAATTGATTCTGCCAGACCATGGTACAGATCTACGTCAGTCGCACTTTATAGTCTAGCAGTCATTTACTTTATTTCGGAATTGATTACGAATAATATCCAACTCACTCTTTTCTTTCTTATTGCTACGGCTTTAATTCTATCTAAACAAGTTACCCTCTATAGAAAAGAATTAAAAGCCCAAACAAGGGCTGCTCAAGAGGTGCATATAGACCTTCTGCAAAAATCAAGTCAAAACATCAATATTTGGTATCAAAAAAAGACTAGCCAAGAACTTTTTATCAAGGATGAAGCTGAAAATCTCTATGACCTCATTCGCTTCCAACAAAACGACGAAGCTGAGGAACTTATAGATTATTTGCTAACACCAAACCCTTTAGATAAAAAGATTGACCGATTCTACAGAAATAAGCTTGAAAACATAAAATTAGCTGACTTGCAGGCGCTTTTTGAAGCTAAATTTTTAAAGGCTAAAGAACTAGATGTCTGGGTTAGTATGGAAATTCCCGAACCAATCACTGTCTATCCTATTTATCCCTTAGACTGGGTTTATATCTTATCGACTATCTTAGATCATGTCATTGACCAAGCAAGAGACAGTAGACAAAAATACCTTAGCTTTGCCTATTTTAAAGACGAGGACAGCCAGCACTTTGTCGTGGAAAGCTCAAGCACAAAAGAAGATTCACCGATTACTTCTGATTTTAGCGACCCAGAATTAAAACGTGTCACCCACATTCTGGTCAATTATCCAAATGTTAACATTATTTCAAATACACGTGCTGGCATTTATCGTCTACAAATTGAAATTGACATGACCAAAGGAGGTTATCATGATTACTAATATTATCAATCCTCTCCTGCAGGCCATTAGTTTTATTTCTATCTGGTACCTTTATCAAATCATGTCTAAGGTTAAACCATTACCTGGACACCTCTTTCTCATTTTCCTCTCTTACGTTGCTGGGGCATCTTACTTCAACCTTGTCAAAATCATTGTAGACCCTCTTTTCTTTCTAGTTGTTGACTTGGCTCTTGTTAGAGAACGCTCCTTTTATCATCGACTTCTTTTTGCTTTTTATCCAACTATTCTCTTTGATGTTGCCACGCGATTGCTTTCAATCGTCATATTGCCTCATGTCCTACATATCAAGGGAGATGTGAGTCTTGATAATAACCTACATATTCTGACTTACTTTTTAGCTCCTCTTATCATCTTTCTGATCCTTAAGATTTTCGCTATTGATTTAGATCAGATGAGTAAACTTGATGAATACTGGGCGAGACGTAATTGGTTGCGTAGTACCACATTTCTCGCTGTTTATTACGTCTTTTTCACAGTCATCCATGGTCTTAATAGCGTTCTTCCAACTACGAATGACCCCCAGAACTTATTTGAAATGGTATTTAGAGTGAGTTCAAATAGTATCATCGTTTTGATGCTTTACCTCGCCCTTCTCCTGTGGGATTTTTACAATTGGAACGAAGCCGTCCACTCACAGTTCATCAAAAGATTGGACAGAGAACGTTTTAAATTGCTAGGGACTATGACTAACTACAACAAAGCCCTAATCCAAATTATCACCCAAAAACAAAAATTTTCAGAGCTTTACAAAAAAAATCTGAAGGATGTCTCAGTAGCTTTAAAGGCTGATGATGCCACAAAAGCTAAAGATTTACTTGAGATTTATAAAACGAGTAATTCCATCATTAGTAGCCCAGAAACTCAAGAAAAATTGAATCAGCTGACTAATCCTATCTTAGCTAGTTTTCTTTCTAATCGTATTGTAGGGACGAGGTCATCTCATATTGATATCACGATCAATATTAGTCCAAAATTTGGAGAAGTTCCTTTATCAGACTTAGATTTGTACCAACTTCTTCAGGCCTCAGACAAAGCTGTTCTCAAACATCTCCGTCCTGATACCAAGATACATAGTAGCTATCTACAAATGGATCATTCCCAACTTTTTGTTGTTGAACTACCAGTCCTAACTGATTCCGTTAGCAAGGACAAGGAACTTAATGATTTGGTTAAAACGCTGCCAAACGTCGATTACCGAGTCGGTTTCCATGAAGGCTACCTTATTCAAATTATTGAAGTCTTTGAGCCTGGATATTAAAACGATAATAAAAAGAGCCAATGGCTCTTTTTTGGTGTGCATATAAAGAAAAAGCGCTTGTTTTGGAACCTTTAGAAACAACACAGTTCTAAAACAATAAGGAGTAGTCTATGACAAGGTATGACAGCATTTCTACCTATAAGATATGCTGCTTACAACGGCAATACTTAAAAAGTAATCAACTAATTAGCGGATCTAAAAAGAGACCTCAACCAATCGATTTATATTGTCATATCATCATTTGACTAAAATTTGTAGGATCACCCCCGCGTGTGCGGGAAAAACAAGGACAGCTGCCCAGCGATTCAACCCTCGACCAGGATCACCCCCGCGTGTGCGGGAAAAACGCTATGTTCTCTCATGTCTGTAATTGAGTAGTGGGATCACCCCCGCGTGTGCGGGAAAAACTAGTACGTAGTAAATCTGGAAATCAAGGATATGGGATCACCCCCGCGTGTGCGGGAAAAACTCATTACATAATTGACGGTAGATATCTGAAACAGGATCACCCCCGCGTGTGCGGGAAAAACTAGTACGTAGTAAATCTGGAAATCAAGGATATGGGATCACCCCCGCGTGTGCGGGAAAAACCCATACGTTGACGATTACCGTATCAGAGTTTCAGGATCACCCCCGCGTGTGCGGGAAAAACTTTCTCAGCGTCAACATGTTTGATATTGGTGTAGGATCACCCCCGCGTGTGCGGGAAAAACTAAGCCCCACACTCGCACACTCAATCAAGAGTAGGATCACCCCCGCGTGTGCGGGAAAAACCGAAATACTGACTATTCACTCAACATTCAAACGGGATCACCCCCGCGTGTGCGGGAAAAACTTAGTCAAGTGATTTCTGCCATTGTTACGGTTGGGATCACCCCCGCGTGTGCGGGAAAAACTCTGTTGCAGCTCTTGAAGCTCTTCTTCGCTCAGGATCACCCCCGCGTGTGCGGGAAAAACGACTACGTATTCAACCCAACACACAAACTGGTAGGATCACCCCCGCGTGTGCGGGAAAAACAAGGTCTAGGGAAGTCGATGGCAAAGAACCTCAGGATCACCCCCGCGTGTGCGGGAAAAACACGTGAACATGGTCTCCGTGGTTCTGAGTCTTAGGATCACCCCCGCGTGTGCGGGAAAAACGATAAGTAGTTCCGATGTTCTCGGTTGTTCTCGGGATCACCCCCGCGTGTGCGGGAAAAACTCGTGGATAACTCTACGGCTTGCAGTAGTTCGGGGATCACCCCCGCGTGTGCGGGAAAAACGTTGATCAGGCTTTCAAATCAGCCGATATCTTTAGGATCACCCCCGCGTGTGCGGGAAAAACGTATTTGCAAGCGTAGCAGCATCAGCCATGATGGGATCACCCCCGCGTGTGCGGGAAAAACTTATCCAAAAATATCGCCTCTCCAGCGAATCGAGGATCACCCCCGCGTGTGCGGGAAAAACTTGAAATAGCCATGCTTTTGATAAAGTTCTCTAGGATCACCCCCGCGTGTGCGGGAAAAACACTAAAAGATCCCAATGAAATTAAGACTTTTCTTTCATCCTAGCTAAGAATTTATTTACTTTAGTTGATAAATGATAGATTAGTCTAGCATCTTTCAAAGCTCTATGAGGAACTTGATCCTCGATCCCATATGCCTTTAGAGCAGTCTGCAATTGATAATTATCCAAGAATAACTTCTCATCCTTGACGTATCTCATTATATCATGAGTTTTATTTATTAATATGGGTAAACCAAATTTATTCAGTTTATTATTGATAAACTGAATATCAAAATGGATATTATAGCCAACTAAAGTTAATTTACCAATAAACAATAAAAATTCAGAAAGTACTTCTTCTAAATCGCGTCCTTCTTGATCTAATAATGATTTAGAAATTCCTGTCAATTTAGAAATTGCAGTAGGTAATTTCTCCTCATACTTAATCAAAGAATTAAATTCCTCTACTTGTTGTCCATTAAACTTGACTGCTCCAATCTCAATGATTGTATTCTTTTTCTCGTCTAGGCCATCAGTTTCTATATCAATAACAACATAAGGTTTTAAAGAGTTAGCTTGTGGTTCTTTATAACTAGAATATCGTTTTATTTTACGAGACTTCGCAGCGTTACTATATCCTAATTTAGGATGATTTTCTGAAGATATCTTTGGGTTAGGTATTAATACTAGTGGAATACCATCAAAATCCACAACAGATTTTTGGGAATTTATCGTATCAAACTGATAACCAATCTCGTTGCGATAGTAATAACTAATCGTTGCCTCTCCTTCACCAACATTTGCCTGAATTCTATTCCATAATTTCTCTCGAATCCTAGAATTAAAATTACCGATGTAAACTCCTGTAGCAATCTCTTGCATCCATTTAGTGAGATCCCCCCTAAGAGACGGAGGGACACTTTTTAATGTCACCACTGTAAAGGGCATCTCACAACTCCTCCTTGTAACTAACACCATGCTTTACAAGCATATCTTTGTCATCCCATAAAGATAGAGTATCGACAAGTAGTTCTTCATCATCGTCAAGATCAAATAAATGTTGAATATCCTGTACAATTCGAACTATTAATTTACCATCAACAAAGGAATCTCTAACCTTCTGACGAGCAATCTTCCCAATATCATCAATCTCAGTAAAATTAGCTGCGATTTCAAACGCCAACGGAATTGTTAATTCGGCTTTATATAAATCTGCTATATCGTAAATAAAAGATAAATCATGACCCGTATGTACAAATCCTAAACCTGGTGAAGCTCCTAATGCAACTACTATACTATGTACTAGACCATATAAAGCTACATTAGCAGCTGACAATGCTTGATTAACGATATCACCACCTTCAAAGTCATCAGGATTGTACTCTCTTTTAGTCCAAGAAACTTGATATTTTTCAGATTGCAACCGATAGACTCTTCGAATTCTCGATCCTTCCCGTCCACGTAGTTGTTGCATGGTCATCGCAGATACATCTTCATCTGGGAATCTCATTTGATACATCTTACGTGCAACCGCTAAACGTAATCGAGAATTTGATACAAGTTTTGCTTGTTTCTCTATAAATTTTGTTGAATGTGCCAAAGATCTCCCATGTGCATATTGACGAACACCACGTTCACCAACCCAAACCATACTGGTTCCAGTATCTCCTATCAATTCTACAGCACGATGACTAATATCGGTACCCGGTCCTAATAACAATACACCAATCATAGCAGCTGGTATTCGAACTGTTCCTCTACTATCTATCACTGTGATTGCACTATCAACACGATTTATTTTAGCATGTTCAACGTAAATAAAACTAACACGATCGCTAATTTTAGGTAGTTCTCTCAAAGAAGTTTTCTTAGCTCCACTTTTTTCTACCATGACTCATTCCTCAAGTGGCACCACTGTCATCAAGCCAAAACCATATGCTTTTTTCTTTCCAATTCCCTCCGTCAGCATTTTTTTGAAAAGCGTCTCATCACTAACAGTTAAAGTACCTTCGTAAACAACTTTTGATAGACGTATGGGATTTTCTGATTTCTGAAAAAGCTCATAACCACGCTCAACAATTGAAAATCTTTCCCCTACTAATGAGAAGCCATTTTTCTCAGATCGTTTCACTAGAAAGTCCATCTGATGTTCAATTGTCACATGTGGCTTTACAACCCCACGTTTTGATTTATCGGGTGAAGTAATTGAAATAACCGGATTCAACACTACTCTAAAATTCATTCGACAACCAGTTTTGATGTTATCTAAAAAATGTTGATAGTGCTTAGTTTGAGCGCTTCCTACAACACCATATTTTTCAAGTTTTTGTAAATTAGGTTTTTCTTTACTTACAATAATAAGATAATCCTTATCTTGAATACGATCGATTCGCCATAATTTTCTTGTACGGATTGATTGCTCTAATTCCGATGGAAAACTCTCTTCCACCCAAGCATGATAAGCTCCTACATGCGTTAAATCTCTAACCTTTCGTCTATTATATCGATCAATTTCTACCCTAGAAATGTACATTACTTCAATCTCCTATACTCTCAAAAATGTTATGCTCTGTATTCCTATTTGAAAAGTGAGGATTTTGAACACTAATTAATTCACGTACTTCATATCTAAAACCAAATCTTCTCCCTTTTTGTGAAAATGACCTAACATAATCTTGCCTCAGCTGATATACATCCTTATTGACTAACTGATTATCTAGATAAACTTCCAAAGAAATAGCATCCTTATCATGAGATTTTTTCATAAACCATAGAGAAGCTTGCCATTTCAGAGATTTTAGGCTCTCCAATGGATTAACATCTGTCTCACCTAAGATAAAGTCTGAAATTATTGGGAGTGCCCTTCTTCCCATAAAAGGTTGGAAATAGGGATTTTTTAGAGCAACTTTAATGATATCTATAAAGCTATCATCTGTATGGGAGAGGGCTACAACAAATACAGCATCTTCTAGATAATACCGATTCGTAACATAATTTCTATCAAATTTACCCTTTTCTGTATACTTCTGTGCAATATGGAAGTCTCTTAACAGATTCCCTTGCTGATCGACTCGAACAGCAAAATCGAGTTCATTTAGTTTTTGGATTTTTTCATCTTCGTCTCTCCTATAACCTAAACTAGCGGCAAGTAGTCCAATTACCGCACTTTTGGAAGGATAAAAATCTGTATGCCTAGTTTCAAAATGTGAACTCGTCCCCCATGATTGTAAGGGACCAGCAAATTTCAACAAAATCGTCTTCATAGCATTCACCTATTTTAAATGTATTGGGCTATTGTTTCTGAAAAATCTTCTAATAATTTTGAAACTGAATCTTTTTCCTCCCCAATTTGTTTTAGATTTTCGCTCTCATACAAAGTAACATAGAAGGTCATAAGTGGTTTGTCTACAAATTTCTCAACCTTAACAAACTCTTTGGCGAGTTTATCAATAGATTTAGTAACATAGCCTTTTATTGATTTAACTGGTTCTTCAAATGCACTGACAAGATTAACCGGACGATCACTTCGAACCGTTACAATTAAAGTCTGTGGTAGCGTTTGATTAGCAAATGTATTTACTTTCCCTGTAGGAAGTGACTTTACAAAAGCCTCAATGAACAAAGATAAACTATTCTCCAACAATTCTTCATTTCCTAATTGTTTTGATAATTCATGAATCGCAACATTTGCGTATCGATATAGTGTAGAAGAATTAAATTCTACCGTTCCAAGCATACCTGCCCCTGCATTATCCTCTGTAGCTAAATCATCAACAGCCGTAAAGAAATCAAATTCAGTTTGTACAGCATGTGTGGAAATGGCATGTGCAACCTGAGAAGAAGAATCCTCATTAAGATTTGGATCTTCAGCTACCATTCTACCAAACAGGGCAATATCAATAGATGGATCTGCATTAGCTAACTTTTGGAGCTCTTTTTTATCTGTTATATTGTCATAGGCTGCTTGAGCTAACTTCTTAGCTTGACTATCACCCATGAAATAAAGTGCTTTAACTTCACCTTTTTTCTTAATTCCAGCAGCTATCAATACTTTATCGGCTTTTTCCAATGCATTATCAATACTGATAGAACTATCTAGTTCTACAATTTTATTTGCAACGTATCTCACAATTTCTTTTGTTCGAATACCAACATTTGACTGAGTACCATGAGTATTAAAATATTCTCTCATCGCCTTCTTCCATGATTGAGAACTCACGCGAGATCTTCTAACTCCTCCATACTGAGCCGTTTTCGGGCTACCTGTATCATCTCTATTCATATTTGAAGGTGGTAAGGTTTGGATAGCATGAATATCCAAAAATAATCGTTGTTTAGTTGTCATTGTTTTTTTCTCCTTTGATTTGTTTATAATATGCTCTTGCCCAATTTAGGCGGACATTTTCTTGACCATTATTTAAAAACCAATATAAATCATTTGCTAGATCAGCGTAATTAACCTGAATCATCGGTGACTCCACTTTAAGTAGCGAAATCAAATGCCTTAAATGGTAAGTAAGTTCTTCAAACGTTGATGAGGTAATCATGGTATTAAATCGTCTATCAATTGCAGTGGTATCATCTTCTTTCCTAAGCTTACCAAGTGCAGAACCTATATTTTCATAGGGCTTAGATTCATCTAGCATCACACTCGTTGAAACACCTTGCTGATGCAATGCATACAATTGAAGCGCTGTATAAATAGCTAATTCCTCATAGCTTGGTTGCTGATAAAAACTTAAAAATTCCTCTGGTAAATTTTTGAACAGAATTGGCCACATTTCTGTTGCTTCACTCAAGGGTTTCCCCAATGTTTTCCTAATTTTTGCTAGTGTAGCTTTATCATATGTTTCCTCTTTTTGGTTACTCAATTTAAAAATAATCTTGTTTGTAACAGTCCAAACTGTTTGTTTAGTTTGATGTGACATTCTATACTCCTATTTTAACTGTTGACGAAGCCAATAATCAAACGAATTATAGGCAGTTGCAATATTCTTAATTCGCCCATCTTTTTGGATACCAAGATAGTCCCTTGTACCCCCTTGATGTAAAATAACTTCTGCTTCAGCTTTAACTATTTTATTCAGTAAATCTCTCCATTCTTGTATCTTAGAATCTTTATCATCTTCTGGTTGAATGCTAGCTAACCATTGTCGGAAAGGTTGGTCAATTTTGAAATATAGACTTTCAACCATCTGTTGAGTATAACTACCATTAGAGATATTTCGAATTTCCTTTATATCATTAATATACGTTTTATATGTTCTAGAAATAATTTTTTTTGTTTCTTCTACTGCTTCATTGATACGAGGAACCCAACCACCCTCGTCTAAATCCGTTAAAACCAAATCATTGATAAAAATTGAGTCAATAACCTCATCCGTTGGAAGCCATGAAGTAGCGTTTCCATCGTCCTGCATACTAATTGCAACAATATTTGATAGTCGATTTCCTATTATATCATCAATATATGTAAGCCAATCGATAACGCCAGGTTTTCTATGTTGAAGACTAGTATCTTTTATAGATAACAAGCCAAAAGATCGCCATAAAGATTGATTCAAAAGATGTTTCTTTGGTGTATAGGTATCCCGATTTTCACCCGAAACATTATACTTCCAAATTGTCATTGGCTCCAAAAAATTATCTCTATGATTGATATCAGGTAATTTCACAATTTCAAAAGAGAAAGGTTTTTTTAAATTAAAGTCTGGATCAATATAGATTCCTCTACTCCAAATAGTATATAAACTAGCTATATTGGTAATACCTTTTTCATCAAGGTAACTTTTGATGATATCAGAACTTTTAAGTTCCCAACAAGGTCGCTGAATATTTTCTACATTACCACATTCATTATACGGTGAAATATAATTTAGTAACAACGTTTCGAATAGAGTGTTACCTTTAATGTAAATAGCACCAATATCAAATAACCATCCTTTCGAAGATTTATATTTTTCATTTCCAAAAATGACCTTATCGGATAATCCTGAATACCCTTGAAATGTAATTAGCCATCTAGCTAATTCTGTCGCAGTTAGAGTATTTTTATTTTCTTCATCTTTTGGGGAAAATAAAGCTACCTTATTTCCACTTTCAGATATAATTCTATTTATATTTTTACCCAAAATCCTACTTGCTTTAGCCTTGCTAATTTTATCTCTAGTAATTTCTTCTTTCGTTACCTGAAAAAATGGATACTTTTCATCAAATAAGTAAAAGCGATCTCGCCATTTTTCTAAGTATTGATTAACAATATTTGGAAATCTTTTATTAGTCCAAAGTTTTTCCCATGTTTCATAAAGAGCTTCTTCATAATTCTCAATATCCATCTCATCCACTGGTTCAAGCTGATTCCATCCTTCATCAATAGTAAGATACTCATAAGCATTTCCATCTATATCAAATCGAGAAAAAACTGTATGCAAAACAGCCAACAATACTCGTAATACCGCAAAATCTTGTGTTTTCGTATCTCCTGCTAATTCTTTATACTGATGAGCATTTGTAAATAAATCCTGTAAAGAAACATCTTTTGTGGATCCTTTCTCGTCATAAACAACAGAAATCCAGGGTTCATCAAGTAAATTAAACCGACTCATTCTTATCCAACCTTTCTATGGTAACGCCATATTTTTCATCATATAATAGTTTAAATCCATTCAGTATAAACTCATTGTTTTTATCAAAAATAATCCCAAGAGATCCCTTTAACCATGATGAGTTTCGCCATTGACTTAAGTGGCTATTGTTATATCTTTCAAGCTCATTAATCGTTTGATCAATATTATAGGCTTTGGATAAACTCATCGGAAGTCGTAAAGTATTTTGTGCTACCTTTTTTGCAATTATAGGATCAGTAATATTCTGAGATATATCTTTATTTTCTATGAACAAACCATACCCATCAGATATTTTTTTTAAAGCAATCACTTCAACTGTATCTTCAATATCTCGAACTTGAGCATATGCTTTTTCTTCACTATCATTTGGATGGAGGTTCTTTAACCAACCAATCAGACTGTTAGTTCGAACTCTCGATTTTTTTAAGACAGGATTAGCAATACGGTATGACTTTGCCTTTGTTTCTTTATTTTTAATCTTATCATCATGTTCTATCTTAGCATCCAAATATTTTTTATGAAATTCTGGCTTTGGAAACGTAATTGTTAGGTCTGAATTATAAACCTTTTGGACTAGCGGTGAAATATCATCAGGAAGTCGTATTTTATCTGGTAAAAAGTATTGAGTTCTAGCTAATAGGTAGTCCCCATAAACCAAACGCGTTCCTTCATCAAAATCAAACTCTTCAAATGTTCCTAAAACATAAAATCTTGCTACTTCGTGCTTTTGGGGCCGTTTGATTTTGTGACGATGTAGTCGTCCGATACGTTGAATAAGTAAATCCATAGGCGCTAAGTCGCTTATCAGTACATCAAAATCAATATCTAACGACTGTTCAATCACCTGTGTACCAATAATGATTTTCTTTGGTGGACGCATTGCTTTTTTCCCAATTTCTTGCAGTAAATCCTTTTCTTTTCGGATTCTTTCAGTTGCTATGAAATTAGAATGAAGCAAATCTACCATATCATCTCCAAAAATATCTGAAAAATTTCTTGCCAATTCTTGAGATTTTCTCACCGTATTGACAATTATTCCCACTACTCCACCATTGTCAATAGCTTCTTTTACAATATCAAATAACCGTTCTTCTGGTAAACGATGAATGTAGATATTTTTTTGTTCTTGCTTTTCGAACGTTTTAACTTGATGAATGTTAGGTCCGTCATTATAAGTGATTAAAGGATAGGCGTCAATTTTTATCTGATCTGTATTTTCAATATCTCGCCATTTCACTCCCATTCCAGCCATATAGCTTCTTATGAGTTTTTCTCTTTGTTGGGCAGGTAAAGTTGCTGATAAAATAACTACAGGAACACCATAAGCTCCCATCCATCTGATGGCTTCCAACAAATATTGGCTCATATAGGCATCATAAGCATGAACTTCATCAATAACAACAACTTTTTTACTAAATCCCAAATGTCGTAAGGCCAAATGTTTTTGTTTTAAAGCCACCATTAAAAATTGGTCGACTGTCCCAACTACAAAATCATCTAATGCTGAAGTTTTTCTCCCAGAAAACCACTCATTGACAAAAATACTACCGTTTTCCGAGTCGTCCATGTTAATTGTATTTCCTTTAGGTAGCTCAATAAAATCCGTATTTAAGGCTGCTTTTCCATGAACCAGCTGAATGGAAAAATGATCAGAATTGTTACCCTTTATATTCTCTGTCCACTGTTCAATCCTCTTAAAAATTCCATTGGAGGTTGCTTGTGTGGGCAATCCAAAAAACAATCCACTACATCCTTTTTTACTAGATAACTGCTCTGATACCGCTAGAGCCGCCTCTGTTTTCCCGAGTCCCATTGGCGCTTCCAGTATCACTATCCCAGGATTAGTCGTCTTTTCGATTGTTTGTGAGAGTATCAGCTGAAAATTTCGTGGACTAAATCCAAATCTTTCCTGATAAAGAGTAACAAGGTCAACGAAAGTTTCAGGTTGCCACAAGTTAGATTTTTTCCACTTTTTAAACCCAGTTTCAATACGTTGACTCTTGCTTTTCACATCAGTTTCATCCAAACTTAACAAAGGAAAAAAATGCTCATTACTAGCAATCCAGTCAGACATTATGAGTAAACCTGATAGAATAACTTGAGCAGGCTGTTTGATTTTTGGAAGCTGAGACACAGAATTAAACCCTGTTTCTGTTAAAGCCCAGTTTAAAAAAGCTTCTTGAGTTGACTTCCATTTCTGATAAACGAGACTATCTTTCTTTTCATCCTGGTAATAATTGGAGGGATAGCTCTTTTGAGAATTTAAACCGTCTAAATCATCAACTGGTCGTCCATGGTGTCCACCAATAATTGTTGCAATATCTTCCTCCACGCCATAATGGGATAACAAATATTGACCTGCAATACTATGATGGCTCTTTTTAGGGGAGGCTAGTTGGAGGGAACTAATACCAGAAAAACCTGCGCGTTCCAATTTTTCTAACAATTGAATATCCAAATCTACTGAATTTGCATAACCTTTTTGCGTCTGAAAAGCTGGTGTTGCTTTACCGATATCATGAACAGCTCCTAGGAATTGTGACAATCTTTTCCCTTGATTTTCAATATTTGCTTTAGCATTAATAGAGTTTTCAATTAATACCTTTTGTCCTTCACTTAACCAATGTTCCCATAAGAGGCCTGCAATATTTTTCGTGTCTTCTAAGTGTTGAGTTAATGGTAACCAAAGAAGTCTACCATTTTCCTCTGTTTTCTTAGCCCAAAAATTATCGTGAATCTGTTTCATATACAAATTTCCTTTAACATTGTATCACCTCTATTTTTTATACCTAACACAAAAATTAAACAATATATAATTGAAAGAGCTTCCAATATTTCATTTAATAGCTCTTTCTTCATTACCAACTATCACTTTTAACACCCAAAAACTCCCCTTATAGTCTCTAGTGAAATAATGTGTTATTGTCACTGTCTCTATAAAGGGAGTCTAGTTATTTTATATTTTTACGTATCCACCTTCAACTACAAAGTATAGTTATTAAAAGCCGATACATTTGGTAAGTAATTGTTTTTCTGGTCTTAGAAGGCACCTCCACCTCCGCCTCCTCCACCACCAGAGAAGCCACCACCACTAAAGCCTCCACTACCACTACTTGAGTTGATAGAAAAGTTACTTACAGTATCTGAAGCAGAAACATAATTTTGCAATGCAGTTGAATTATAGAGCATGGCAAAAGATACAGGTGAATAAGTGAAGGCATCTAAAGATGGATTGCTAAGGTGAATGTTGTAACGTTTCAGGACGTCACTAACTTTCTTGGCCTGTCCATAAAGTGTCGCATAAACTAGAATACGATTCCATAAAACAATGGATTGTAATTCTGCTTGATTAAACTGCCCGATACTCTTAATCATGTTGTTAAAACTATGCCATTGATAATAAATATCCGAGTTTTCTGGAACAAGGCACCCGTTTGCCCGCCCATTGATTTGAAGACGATAAATAAGATGCATGGTAATAACTGGGAAGAAAATGAGTAAATATAAAAAGGATAAATTAGAGGAGAAACCAATTGAGAGAAGGAAGAAACCAATAGCAATGAGTACATAAAGAGATATAAACATTATGTTTGCTACTGAAGATAAATGAGATTCTGAAGGTGTAAGCTGCCTATACAGGCTTGGTAATCCGAGTTGCTTTTCTTGATTTTCGACACCTTGGGTAACCCTTGTAGCATCTTCTAAAAACAGACTTCTAATATTTCTACCTATAGAACGAAGCTTATCTCTTTCTGTCCTACTTTTAGCTTTTTTATACTGACCTTCAATTTCATCTTCGTTGATATAGTATCGTGAGAACATATCTTTCTCTTTGACTTGACTTTGACCATCAAAGAGCATGTCAATAAAGGCTACTTCAAAATCGGCTAAACCATCACTTTTAACAAATTCAAGGATTGGCTCTCCCCTTGATTGATTAAAGGATAAATTTCCTCTATCTATAAGATCCAGTATCGTTGCTTGGACCATATGGTTAAAGGATATTGGATAAGTCACACTATTCAGACCACTAATGTCAAATCGTTGGTTGTAGACGTTCTGAGCAAGAACTAGAGGAGCTAGATTTTGAGGTATGTCATAGAGTCTACTATCTTTTGGAAAACGTGGTGGCCTAGTGCTTCTCAAGACTGAACTATAAAACACGATAGCTAAAACAAATAGGACGAGGAGAAGTCCTGGGAAAAGACCATAGAAAATGACGTGATAAATCTTTCTATTTCTTACGATATCATTTTCCTGTTTTAGGAATTTATCTTTAGCTGAACTATTGATGATATTAGTGGAATTTTTAGATTTTAGACTTGGTGTCATAGGCCAATAAGCATGAAGTTCGAGTTTCCCCTTTGCAGGAAAATGATCAAACTGAATATTATAGCCTTCATTCGTCCTTTGAACCTGAGGATTTTTTTGAAAGAATCCTGCATGAGCATAAAGCTCACCCTTATTGGAATCTAAACCATCAACAGTAAAATCAACATGACCAATCGACTTATCCCAATCGGAAATCGGAAACCAATTGAGGACAGCAACATCAGAATAAAGATTTAAAATACGACTAATTTGCCAAGTAACCTTAAGAACAACTTTATCACCACTATGCCCCTGGTTGTAAACTTTCAGCTTAGTTCCATCTGATAATTCTGATGCTTCAACCCTAACATAGGGTTTGGTTTGGCCATTTACTGTCGCTGTTACCGTTGGATTCCCACTAATGTAAAAACCATCTGGAACTGGCTTTGCACTACCTAATGTGACATACTGCCCATGGTAATCACTCTCAAAATCATAAGTAATTTCCTGCGTAAATGTAGCACTACTATTATCCGAAATACTTAGATGCCCTTTGTATGAGGGGATACGGTAACTAACGTCATCAGCTTTAACAGAAATTACGGGGACTATAAAAGCTATTAAACAACCAAGCCAAATCAAAAATTTTTTCATAATCTCTCCTTACTGCTAGCCCTAAAACCAAAAGAAATGGCAATAGACAAAACCATAACAATTTCATTCGGTTTCTCAAATAAGAAGGGGCGTAAACTTAGGCTTGATAAACAATCTCACCGTCACAGATAGTGTATTTGACACTTCCCGTAAGCTCTTCACCGACAAATGGTGAATTGGCCGCTTTAGACTTAAAGTCTGCTGTGACCTGACGTTTTTCTTTATCTGCAAAAATCACAAGGTCAGCTGGTCCATTTTCAGCCAAATAACCGGCATCGAAGCCATAAATCTCAGATGGATTGCTGGTCATCACTTTCAATAACTCAATTAAACTCAAATGGCCTGCATCGACCAAGTATGTCAATCCAAGAGATAGAGACGTTTCAAGTCCTGTCATCCCTGATGGGGCTTTAGTCACATCAGCCACATTCTTTTCGTCAGCATGGTGTGGCGCGTGGTCTGTGGCAATAACAGTTATCACTCCAGATTTCAATCCCTCAATAACGGCTTGACGGTCAGATTCCAAACGAAGTGGTGGATTCATCTTGGCATTAGCACCTTTTGAAAGCAAGAGGTCCTCAGTTTTTGAGAAGTGCTGTGGTGCTACTTCCGCTGTGACTTGTGCTCCAAGTTTTTGAGCAAATTCAACCACTTTGACAGATTCAGCTTTTGACAAGTGTTGAATATGAACATGGGCTTGGGTATCATAAGCAATCATAACATCACGCGCAATCATACTGTACTCAGCTACACCAGTTGCTCCACAAATATGAAACTCTTTTTTAGCAATGTTTTCATTAAATCCGAGAATACCATTAAGGTCAGGGTCCTCTTCATGAAGGCTAATAAAGGTATTATTCTCTTTAGCTAACTCCATGGCCTTTTTGACAATTCCAGCATTGGTCAATGGAATACCGTCATCTGAGAAACCAGCAGCACCTGCTTCAAGCAAGCCCTTGAAATCAGTGATGTTTTCACCATCAAAATTCTTAGTGATTGTTGCAACAGACTTCACATGGATATTTTCTTTAGCTGCTGAAGTCAAGACTTCCTCCAAGGTTTCCTTGTCTGAAATCGTTGGATTGGTGTTAGCCATCATTACAACAGTCGTAAAGCCACCCGCCGCCGCTGCTAAGGCACCAGTATGAATGTCTTCCTTGTGGGTTTGGCCTGGTTCACGGAAATGAACATGGATATCCACCAATCCAGGAGCAACCACTAGACCAGTCGCATCAATGACTTGAGTATCACCTGCGTCAATATTTTCAGCGATTTTAACGACTTTTTTACCATCAACAAGAACATCAGCTTGCGTGTCCAAACCTGATTTAGGGTCGACAACACGACCATTTTTAATAAGTAACATAATCTTCCAACTTTCTATTTTACTTCAACCAATCAATTGGGGATTGGCCTTGAGAGACAAGGTAGGTATTGGCTTTTGAAAAAGGCTTACTACCAAAAAAACCACGATAGGCCGACAAGGGACTCGGGTGGGCACTTTCAATAATGGCATGCTTAGGATTAGTCACTAGAGACTTCTTCTTACGAGCATAGCCGCCCCAAAGTATAAAGACAACGGGACTATCTTTTTGATTGAGGACCTTGATAACAGCATCTGTGAACGGTTCCCAAATCTGACCGGCATGCCCATTGGCTTGACCTGCTGGAACAGTCAGACAAGCATTAAGCAATAGCACCCCCTGCTTGGCCCAGGTCGTTAAATCATGATGCGTTCTAGGCCCAAGATCCTCTCCCAATTCTTTGAGAATATTAACCAAAGAAGGGGGGGCTGGAATCGTCTCAGGCACTGAAAATGACAAGCCTTGAGCCTGATTAGGACCATGATAAGGGTCCTGCCCAAGGATAACCACCCGAACCTCTTCGAAAGGAGTCTCTAACAAGGCATTAAACACCTTGTCACGTGGGGGATAAACGATTCCTTGGCTATAAACCTGGTCCATAAACTGATTTATCTTTGAAAAATAATGGTCCGGCAAAGCTTCTTTCAAAAGCCTATGCCATGTCGAATGTTCCATAAAAACCTCTTTTTTAGACTGTTTTATCCCCTAAATTATACCATAAATGTGTAGGGAATATTCGGAAAATACTGAAAAAGGCTGACTCTTTGCATTCTCCTTCTGACTATCATTTTAAAATCGAACAAGCATTACGATAAAAACCAATACAACCTTTAATAAGCTATCATTTTATGCTATAATAAACACTTGTATTTAAACAAAAGGGTAATTCTATGACGACGTATGAAAACTTACGGGCGGCGAGGCGAGGTCCCATCGTTAGTATCGTAGCCTACATGCTCCTAACAATAGCGAAACTTCTCGCTGGACACTTTTTAAACTCTAGCTCTTTGATAGCTGATGGTTTCAACAACTTTTCAGATATCTTGGGAAATGTAGCTCTCCTCATTGGACTACACCTGGCTAGTCAACCAGCCGATTCAGACCACAGGTTTGGCCATTGGAAGATTGAAGACTTATCAAGCTTAATCACCTCCTTCATCATGTTTGTAGTGGGCTTCCAAGTCCTTATCCAAACAGTCCGAAAGATTTTTCTAAGAGTTGAAACTGTAGTTGATCCTCTTGGTGCTACTGTTGGAGTTCTCTCTGCCATCGTCATGTGTGGCGTCTACTTTTACAATAAGAGTCTTGCCAAAAAACTGAAGTCCAGCGCCCTTATTGCGGCTGCTAAAGACAATCTCTCTGATGCTGTGACCTCTATCGGAACCTCAATTGCCATCGTCGCAGCATCTTTCAACCTTACCATCATTGACTATATTACTGCCATTATCATCACCTTCTTCATCCTAAAGACAGCCTATGATATCTTCATGGAAGCAACCTTTAGTTTATCAGATGGTTTCGATGAGAAAAATCTCAAGGCCTATGAAAAAGCCATTCTGGAGATTCCTAAAGTTACCAAAGTTAAAAAGCAACGTGGCCGTTCCTATGGGAGTAACATCTACCTTGACATTGTTGTAGAAATGAATCCCGACCTCTCTGTTTACGAGAGTCATGCCATCACTGAACAAATCGAAAAAGTCCTCAGCAAGCGTTTCTCTGTCTACGACACTGATGTCCATGTCGAACCAGCTGCAATTCCTGAGGATGAGATTTATGGTAATGTCCTCCATAAACTTTCTCGAAATGAAAAGATATTTCTATCAAAAATTCCTGACTATGAAAATCTTTTAGCCCCTGATTTCTACTTGATTGATGAAAATGGACATCATCACAACCGCCAAGAAGTCATTGCTAACCAACAACCGCTCCTTAACAATTATAAAGACTTTAAGATGACATCCGTAAGTCAAAAAACCAAATTAATCAGTTACGAATTGGAGGGAAATTTCCATACCAGTATCTGGCGTCGAAATGAGACATGGTTTATGATTTACCATCAAGTAACAACCATAAAAAATGACAAGAAAAAAACGAGCAAATAGCTCGTTTTTTTCTTGTCACCAGCACTATTGCCTACAACATTCAATAGATTCTAAAAATTGCATTAAATTCTCCAAAGATGCTAAAAGACTAGGTTTTATATGGTATAATGGGAATAATAGTCACTATCAAATAAGAAAATTTCAGTTTGAGTGACATGCTTTTACTATTATTGAATGTGAGGAGGTTCTTGCTAAGTCAGAGCCTCATAGATAATAAAGGAGACACATTATGAAAAAGAAAATTGTTGCCATCCTTTTAACAGCTTGTCTAGCTCTAGCACCAAGTTTGTCTAATGCTGACGAGTTAATGGATATCACACATGCCGCTGGCTATACTGAAGCTACGGAGGCCTATCGTCCTAAGTCCACTCTCCTAATTGATGGAAATACTGGTGACGTCCTCTGGGAAGAAAACGCTGATGAAGTCCGTGACCCTGCCTCTATGTCCAAGGCTATGACGCTTTATCTGGTCTTTGAAGCTATGTCTAAAGGTGAGATTTCAGAAGATACTGTCATCACAGCTACTCCTACCGATCAAGCTATAGCTGAGATCTATGAAATTTCCAATAATAAGATTGTCGCTGGTGTCCAATATACCGTTTCAGAACTCGTTACCATGACTGCTGTGCCGTCTTCAAACGTTACAACCGTAATGTTAGCCAATTATCTGACCAATAATGATCCAGATAAATGGATTGACAAGATGAATGAGAAGTCTAAAGAGCTGGGAATGACCCATACCAAATGGTACAATGCTTCTGGTGCTGTTGCCGTAGCCTTTAAAGGCTACTACAGCCCCCAACGCTATGATATCAACCAAACCAACCAGACAACTGCACGTGATCTGGCCATCATGACCTATAACTTTATCAAGAAGTATCCAAAAATTCTCAATTACACCAACAAGCCAGTTGTCACGGTTAAAAAAGGAACACCTTATGAGGAAACCTTCGAAACCTACAACTACTCTATCCCTGGTGCTAAATACGGTATTGAGGGAGTTGATGGTTTGAAGACAGGTTCTAGTCCAGAAGGTGCCTTCAACTATATTGATACCATCAAGCGTGGCGATCAGCGTATGATTGCTGTCATCATGGGTTCTGGTGACTGGTCTGACCAAACAGGGGAAGAAATTCGCCATACGTTTGGGAATGCTCTTGTTGAGAAAATGTACAAAGACTTCTCTTACAAGAAAGTTTTAAGTAAAGGCGAGCAAAAAATTGACGGTAAAAAATATGATGTCGCAAAAGATGTCTATGCCACTGTTAAAAAAGGCCAAGAACCTAAAATCTCTGTCAAAGATGACCAAATTGTGGTTGATAATGGCCTAAAAACAGTCTCACCTAAAATCAAAGCTACTTCGGTTAAGGCTACTAAAGTTAAAGGCTGGTTCGATTTTGGAAGTAACCAAAAGGGTAATGCAACTACTAATACTAAAGGAAGTAACAGACTACCTGTTTATTTCTGGTTCTTATGCCTTGTCCCAGTTGGACTTCTATACTTGATTTATCTTAACGAAAAAGTCCATCGACAAAAAGTCAAAGAGCGCAAACAAGCTCGACAATCTAACAAGTAAAAAAACGTGCGCAATGGCACGTTTTTTACTTGTCTTGAAGAAAGGTTTTGAGATCATCAATATTGGTTCGCATTTGTTTCAGCCCTTCTTGATAGATGGCTTCAAACTTTTCTGGATCTTTTTCTAAACGCCCGACTTTAAGTGAATGTTCTGGACGAATGGCATACAGTTTTCCAGATGTTTCCAAAGCCTCAATTTTCTCAATGCTCTTATTGTAGTGAAGATGGCGGTTTGAAGCCACTTTCACAAATTCCGGGTATTTTCGATAAAAAATCTTGTAGAGTCTCTTGCTGGTTTTTGAAGGCTGTTTACGATAGCCCTTAGGACGAGTCAGAATGACAATAAGCTTGTCAAAGCCTAAGTTTTCCATAAAATCAACAGGAAGACTGTCAGAAAGACCACCATCCATATAACGCTTACCCTTGTAGTCTACAATCTCAGAAACCAAGGGGAGGGCGGAACTGGCACGAAGGGCTTCCATCTGTTCAAAGACATGGTCAATCTTGATATAGTCTGGCTTACCTGTCTCAATATCTGTAGTAACCACATAGAAAGGAACCCCTGACTCAGCAAAAGCCTCCTGATCAAAAACATCTAGTTCCATTGGCACCTTATAGTAGGAAAATTCCTTATTAACAAAGTTACCAGTTGTTAACCAGGACCAGAAACTCATGTAACGCCGGTCTCCCATAAAACGCTTGTTATAGCGCAATGCCCTCTTAGGTTGATTGGACAAGTAATTGACACCAAAAAGCGCCCCTGCAGACACTGAAACTACCCCATCAACCTTGATACCAGCCTCTAAAAAGGCATCTAAAACACCAGCTGTATACAGGCCACGCATGCCTCCTCCTTCCAGGACTAAACCTACCCTCATTCTAAAATCTCCTTTATGATTGGTTCTGCTATGGCTTGATAACCTAATGGGGTTAAATGAAGACCATCAGTTGTATATTTTTCATCTAACTGACTTTGATCATCCACTAGATAGTCAAAAAGGTCCACATAGGTCACACCAGGAAGAACAGCAAGTTCTTGATTGAGCTCAGAAACCGTTGTATTATTCCTTACTTTTACCTTTGAGCGATGCTCTGACCTTTCACTGACTGGAAAGACACTCAGCAAATAAATCTCTGTTGAAAGTGATTCTTGACGAACTGCCATAACCATATTCGAAATACGATTGACAATATCTCGAATAGGATAGCCTCGTCCAATGTCGTTAATACCAATCAAGATGACTAATTTATCAGGCTCTAAATCTAAAACCTGCTCTTTAAGATGCTCTAAGAGCCAAACGGAATCTGTTCCTGCAATTCCACGATTAATCAAAGGGAGGTCTCTTCCTAAATATTTTTTCAAGGAAAAAAATTCTGTAATCGAGTCTCCAGCAAACACAATTTGACCCTTGCCAAGTTTTTGATTGTCACTCACAAATTTAGCTAACCGTTCTTCTTGATAAGTCGAAAGCTCAGGTCTTGTTGATTCTATCATATCTCACACCTTATCCTTAACACATTTATAAATTCTTAATTTCTGCACGTAAGCAATACTTCCACTATTTCTTCGGAAAGATAGGAAAATCTTGATAGTTTTATTCTAGCATTTTTTTGAAAATTGTGTGAATCAGATAAGAAAATCCATTATATATAAATAGTATTTAAATACTAGGAATTCTATTAATAAGGCCAAAAACCAATTATATCAATGTAGTATCATAATACTCTATAATATAGACTATCCAACACAACTATCCTTGTTGCTGACGATGTTTAGTCAAGCGTATCAAAAAACAGACCGTAGTCTGTTTCACTTAATATTTAGTTTCAAGCGACTTAGCTGTCTTGTCCTGTTCACGTTTAACCACATTGTCCTTAACAATCTGATAAAGGGTCGCAGCTACTGGCACAGAAACCAGCATACCTAGGATGCCACCTAAGGCTGATCCGATGGTTATGGCGAAGATAACCCATATACCAGGCAGACCAGTAGAACCACCAACAACATACGGATAGATGAGATTTCCCTCGAACTGTTGCAATATAACCACATAAGCAATAAACAAAAGTGCCAAAGTCACTGAATGAGTCATAATCAAAATGGTACCAATCGTCACACCAATGTAGGCTCCCACAACTGGAATCATAGCTGAGAATCCAATCAAGATAGAGATGGTCGCAGCATATGGGAAATCAAAGATACGCATCCCAATATAACATAAAGTCCCCAAAATACATGCCTCAAGAGACTGATAAACAAAGAAATTACGGAAACGATTATTGAGGATCCCAACGACATAATGGAACGTCTTACCAAAACGACCTAAATAAACCTCTACCAAGCGATTGACCTGATTACCAAGTTTTTCTTTGCCAGCCAAGACATAGCAAGAAAAGACGATACTGATAAAGAGGTTAATCAAGGTTGACGGTAAACTCGTTAATGACGTTAAGAAGCTCGTCAAACCATTCATAATCTGTTGAAGTAATTGAGCACTGTAAGTATTAATCAGCTCTCTAACCTGAGTCACACCACCAAAGTCTTGAATAACTTTTTGCAAAGACTTATTTTTAAGTAACCAATTAATCAGGTTATTAATAGCCGATCTATCTTGACTAATCAGTGTATTGATACTATCAATCAAATCTGGAAGAACGGTAAAGACTACCCAGGTAAAGACTAAACCAATGGTCGCAAAGGCTAAAAGTAAAGAAATGGGGCGTTTGATTTTATGGGTAAAAGCAAAAGGAACAAGCTTGACTAGCCATTTTTCATAAAAAGACATCAAGATATTGACCACAAAAGCTATTCCTGCTCCTACCAAGAAGGGCTGGCTAGCAACAAAAATCGTGTTACAAATTGAAACAACTGTTTCCCAGTAAGTATATATCAAAAAACAACTGAAAAAAAGGACAGCCAACCAAATAAATTGATTTTTTGTAAACTTCATAGATACTCCAAAATTTAAGATACCCTTTCATTATACACTAAGAAAGGGCATCTTACTATCTTTGACATGAGAAAGCTTCTAGAAATCTGAAAACTCTTGATCAGCTATTGGATCAATGAGTTTGATAAAGTGAAAGTCAGTCCCATCATAATCAAAAACTAAGATGGCACAATTACCTGGACAAGACTGAAACGCACGCTCTGGCTCCACAGCATGTAAAAAAGTCATCAAAGCCCCAGCATGACTAACAGCCAAGATGGATTGATCAGGATGTTTATCGACTATTTCCCTAGCACTTTTCAACACACGAGCAATAAATTGGTCCTGACTTTCCCCACCAAACTGAGCATAATGGTCACCAAAATGCCCTACAATAGTTGTCTTGGGGTGAAGATATTCAGGTTGACCCTCAAAAATACCAAAATTCATTTCCTTAAGGCCCTTTACCCTATGATAGTTAGTCTGTCCTGTCGCCAACTCCAAAGTATCAGATGCCCTCTCCGTTGTCGTGCAATAATACTGGTCAAAGGTCATATGATGTTTTTGAAAATAAGTCCTAACCTGACGTGCCTGGTCTCTCCCCTTTTCGGTCAAAGGGGAATCGCACCAACCTTGGATACGATTGAGTGTGTTAAAAAGTGTTTGCCCATGTCGCATCAAATAAAACCGTGTCATTCTTCGCCTCCGAAAATATACTCTTCCTCTACCGGATTATAAATCGAAACCAATACAAATTGACCTTGATCATAAGTAAAATGTAAGATACAACAATTTTTTAGACCACGTAATTCTGGAGTCGGATCTAAAACACGTCTACAAAACTGTAAAATAGATGGACCATGACTAACCAGTAAGGACTTAGAATCTTCAGCCACACTCTCCATGATGGCTCTAACCGTCAACTCCATACGATCCCGAACCTGAGTAGTGCTCTCACCACCAAATTGAAGAAAGTAATCTCCAAACCCCTGACCATCTGGTAAAGGTTTCGGAAGCAGATACTCTGGCTGCCCCTCAAAGGCTCCAAAATCCTGTCCTTTAAGCCCTTTAAGCCTTTCATAGTCTGTTCGTCCAGTTACAATTTCTAGAGTATCACTAGCTCTCTCAGATGTTGAAGAAAAGAGATGGTCAAAAATTGGTTCTTGCTTGGCTAGATACTGACCTGCCTTCTTAGCCTGTTCAATTCCAACTTCTGTCAAAGGAGCATCACAGACCCCTTGAAGCCTATGCTGAACGTTAAAACGTGTTTGCCCATGTCTCATCAAATAAAATTCTTTCATATTATCACCTCTAAAGCAGAAATCGGATTCATAAACTGAAGAAGCCTTGTGTATCTTTAGGTATACTATTAAACACTAGCATGGCATCTCATAAAAGACACTCCTTCAGAAAATGGCAAAGCCATGGTAGTGATTACACCCATGACTGATTCACCTCTATTATAGTCCTTTTAGAAAACGCTTTCCAGTATTATTGCAGAAAAATATTCTTATTTTTTCAAATTTAGAAAGAATTAGATTGTTTTGTTAGCCTGGATTGTTTATAATAATAGTATGAAATTGAAAAATATTTTAAGAATAGTTCTTATTCTTCTAATCTTAACAGGTGTCGTGGCTGGACTACTCTATGTCACTATTTACTTTAATCAACGTGATATAAAAAAGCTCTCCATGCCGTCTAATAAGGATGGATTGAGTTTCACCATCAAAAATAAGGAACTACTAGATCAATCAATTCTTCTTGAGACTGGTAGTATTAAAAATGTAGACATGCAAATCCTTTCTTTTAAAAAAGACGGAAAATACGTCCTCCAAAAAGGAAGAACAGAAGATAATAATCCTGAACTCACAGAGCAAAGTATTAAGTACGAAGCAAAGCGTCGTGAAGCCATTGCTCTGATTAACTCAGGATTTTGGTCTTATGAAGGTCTAGATCGTCCTTTCGCTCAAAAAGAAATCGAACTTGGCAAAACTGGCCTTCTTTATGGCGATGATCAAAACAATATCAGTGCAGGAACCTACCCAAATATAGATACAGCCAAAATGTTCACACATATGGGAAGCAACGGTTGGGATACCGGCGCCTTTGGTATACTCATTAAAGATAAAAAGGTTGACAAGTCATGGGAGAAAGGTGATCCTGACCAACCTAATGCACGCTCTATTTATGTAGAGACCTATGATGGCATTATCCGTATTATTCAAACCTACGGCCACAAGTCCCTCAATAAAGGATTAAATCACGAAGACGTTTATCACCTTTTGAAAGATTTAGGTTACTCAAATATTCGTCTTGCCTTCTTACTCGACGGAGGTGGTACAACTCGTATGTATACGCGATCTGATAATGGTAAAGAAAAGGTTGCTGGTGCCTTTGTTGATGACAGAACCTATATTGAGTATCTTTATCTTACAAAACGAGATAGTAACGCCACTGATCCATATATCTGGCGAGATCCAGAGCTTGTAAAAGCTGGAAAATCTAAGTCAATCACATATGACGACTATATCAAAGCTATCTACTCAAATGGGAAAATTCCAGGAACCCAGTACCAATTTGAGGTTTCTAAATAATGCAAAAACTCCTCACAAAATGAGGAGTTTTATTTTACTTTAAATTGTTAAGCGCAGTAATTAGGTAGTGACCGTCACGAATCTCCTGACCGACACGCTTGGTATTTTTAACTAAGGTTTGGTAATCGTCTTCTGAGAGATTTTCAATGGTAGCCTTCAAATCATAAAGAGAGTCTACTGCAATACCGCAGCCCTGCTCAAGTACAAAATGTGACAAAGCTGACTGTTTCCACACCACAAGTGGGAAGCCTGATGCCAAGTATAGTGAAGCTTTGTGAGAATTGTTGTAACGTAGGTATTCACCAAAGACACCACTACAGGTCTCAGCACTTTCTCCATCCCAGACAAGACCAAAACCACCCTTTAGGGCTACAGGAAGTTCATCAGGTAGGAAAGAACCAAAGTAGGTCTCGTTTTCAAGGGCTCTACTCTCGTCAAAACCTACACCATAAAGGTTATAAGCAGGTTCTGCAGGAAGTGAGTATAGATAGCCAGCTTTTTCTTGTGCCAAGTTACCAGCCACAATAATTGGCTGATTTTTGGTGAGACCTGTCTTTTCTTGGAAATTTGGAATCAAATAGTCAAAAATACCAAGACTGACAATCTTATCTTCCGCCACTCCTTTATCCACCAAAACTGACTTCATAATAGAATTGTGGGCAATAATGCCAGTTACACTATGAAATGTATCACTTTCCGTTAATTTCATCCGCAACTTCATTCTAAAGGGGAGAGTCTTGTCATTTACAAAACGCAAGGTCTCTAAATCATGAATCAGCAGATAGATGTTAACACCTTTATTTTTAAGAGATTTTAGTAGACTGTTAATGAACAAAGAATGATGTAACAAGGGAAATTGTATCACAATATCATCATTTTTCTTTAAGCGTTTAAAGATTCTCAAAAGTGCTCTATATTTGTGAATCTGAGCATTAAGAACATTCATTTTATACCAGTCATCAACTATAACTTTTAAGGGGGCATAACCTAGGTCATTTAAAATCACTTCAACGTCATTACGTGCTTTATTTCCCGCATTTTTAGCATTATTGTCGTGTAAAAATTCTTCTTTTAAATAGTATTTCATCTTTTACTTCTCATTTTTCATAAGCTGATTTTTTAGGATAGTATTCATTTAAGATTTGCTTAAAATGAATGAGGTTTTCTTCATTAAAGTCACCATCATCATTCACACAAAGTAATCTTTTATGCTTATCTTTAAAGATTCTATCAAGTTTATCCACTTGATTTAAACCAATTGTTTCTCCGAAATTTTTTGACATAGGGAAAAATTGATTACTTTCAATTTGCCAGTGAGAACAGATGTATTGATTGACATCCACCCCATAATCTCTAATCTTATTTCTGGATGTTCTATCCAAAGTCTCACCTTCAATGTCCCACAAATGTGACAAAGTACTCTTCTTCATCGGTACAGGCAAATGCTGATTCACATAGCCCGTCGGCCCCCATGGTAAGAGTAGCAAGTTCTTCAGAACCAAAGACCCATAGCGATAATTAAAAAACTTCCAAGGAGACGACTTTAAAGCTTTTTTATTTGGAAAATGACGATAAATCAACTCAACATTATTGAGATAAGTATTTGTAAATGGTGACCAAGGAACTATGGCATCATACACCGCTAAAAGCTTAGGTTGACCATTTTTATAAAAATCTGAAGGGTGGCTATCTTTAATCAAGTACATATCATCATTGAAATACAAATAATTCTCCGATAATCCTTCAATGCGATGGAGATTAAGTTCAATAGCAGCAGAATTATAGGTAGGTAGGTACTCTTCAGGCATAAATTCCTTATGAGTAATCCATCTAAGTTTTGGATGCTCCAAGTTCAACCAGTCAGGTTTTTGTCCGTTAGTGATTAAATAAACATTATTTACCCAAGTAGCATGTTTTTCAATCATTCGAAACCAATAATTAAAAATACCATAGTCACGATAACGTTGCTCTCCATCAATTTCTTGGTTCCAATCTGAAACTCGACCGGAAACAGCTTGTTTCTCACGGATAAACTCAGGATCACTTCCATCTACCCAAAGAACCACGATGTCAATTTTTTCTTCTGTCATCTACTAAATTCTTTCTCTACGACTTCTAAGGCACGCTCAATCACCACGTGCATATCGTAGTATTTATAGTCTGCTAGACGCCCACAGAAGATAACTTTGTCATTTTTGGCTGCTTCTTCTTGGTACTTGGCAAACATAGCATTGTTTTTAGCATCATTAATTGGATAGTAAGGTTCATCTCCCCGTTTCCAATCTGCTGGATATTCACGGGTGATCACCGTCTTAGGCTGCGTACCATACTCGAAGTGCTTGTGCTCAATAATACGAGTATAAGGAATCTCACGCTCTGTGTAATTGACCACGGCATTTCCTTGATGGTTCTCCTCATCCAAAACTTCGTGTTCAAAATGAAGACTACGATACTCAAGTTCTCCGTGTTTATAGTCAAAATACTGGTCAATCATGCCTGTAAACACAACCTTTTCAGCTGAGCTTTCTAATTCTTCACGGTTGGCGAAGAAATCAACCCCAAGTTCTACTTCCACATCACCAAGCATATTTTCAATGATGACATTGTAACCACCGATTGGAATCCCTTGGAAACGGTCATTAAAGTAGTTATTATCAAAAGTCAATCGGACCGGAAGTCGTTTGATGATAAAAGGTGGAAGGTCTGTAGCAGAACGTCCCCACTGCTTTTCTGTATAGCCCTTAATTAACTTTTCGTAGATATCTGGACCAATCAACTTGATAGCTTGTTCTTCAAGATTCTTTGGCTCAACATCTTTCATATCAGCTGTTTGTTCTGCAATCTTGTCCTTAACTTCTTGAGGTGTCTTTGTCCCCCACATGGCATAGAAGGTATTCATGTTGAAAGGAAGATTGTAAAGACTACCCTTGTAGTTAGCTACTGGAGAATTAATATAGTTATTGAATTCAGCGAACTGGTTAACATAGTCCCAGATTTTTTTGTTGGACGTATGGAAAATGTGAGCACCGTATTTATGAACATTGATGCCTTCAATATTTTCACAGTAGATATTTCCACCGATGTGATCACGCTTGTCAATCACTTTTACCTTTTTGCCACGTTTTGTAGCTTCATGTGCGAATATAGCGCCAGATAATCCAGCACCAACAATAAGATAATCGTACATAGTTTACTCCTTAGTTTTTCATTAACTGTTCCTTCAAGTCTCTCACATCAAGGGCACGTAAAACAACAATCAAAATTAAATAAATGATGGCTCCAACAAAACCATCTACTGCTACGTTTAGCATAGGTTTAAATTGAACAAAGGTTCTAAAGACAAAAAGTCCAAGATACATCACAACTGATGCAATGATAATTTTAGACATAGCAGGAAGGATAGAAACATCTTTCATAAATTTTCTTGCAAAATTAAGCTGAATCACCCAAACCAAAGCTTCTGTAAGAACGGAAACAATGGAAGCCCCAATGAAACCAAATGGTGGAATCAATAAAAGGTTAAGTCCCACACTAACAAATGCTGGAATCGTTGTAGAAAGCATGAACTCACGGTGCTTATTATGCGGAATTAAAATCTGAATTCCCATGATATTTGTCCAACCAATAAAGAACATCCTAAAGACCATGATGGCAATGGCAATATTAGCTGCTTGGAAGTCCTTTCCTAGGAAAAAACTGACAAAATCTTTATTGACAACCAAGAGACCAGCAATAATTGGGAAAATGACGAGATTATAAATTAAGAAAGAGAATTCATGCATCTTGTTAACAGCCTTATAGTCTCCACTAGACAAAAGACCAGATACCCTTGGAAGCATTACACTTCCCAATGAAGTCACCAACGTCAACAAAATATTAATAATTTTCAAAGCCTGATCATAAATCCCTACATCATTTGTCGATGACAAGGCCCCCAACATAGTACGGTCCAAAGTCACATAAAGTGAAATAGCAATCTGAGGCAAGAACAGTAAAATAACTGGCTTAAGATGCTTCTTAGCAAAAGACAAATCAAATTGAGGCTCACCAATATATGGCCTTGCTGGGAGCCACATGCTTAATTGTCCTAATAATTCAAAAAAGGTTAGTAGAAACACATAGAGGTATAAATCACCGGAAGTTTTTACAAATAAGAAAATGGAAATAACTCCTAAGAGTTTAACTGTTGTGTTTCTTGCCGTAATACGACGAAAATCCTCCAAACCTTGGAACAACCAAGAAATATCCATTCCTTTAGATACTAAACTAAGCCCAAGGATATAGGCCACCATGTTTTGCATTGCTGGCAAAAATAAACACAAGAGCGCATACAAGAGAAGTGACAAAAAAGTGGCAATCAATTGGAGGGTATAAATACCCCAGAAATTTTTCCGAATATCCTTACGATTACTAGAAATTTCCTTGGTCCCGTAGTTAGCAACTCCTAAGGTCGCTAAGAGAATAAAGTAGGTAACAATAGAGTTAAAGTAACCATAAGTACCTAAATCTTTAGAACTAAAAATCCTAGTTACATAAGGTGTCGTAATAATTGGTAACACAATGACCAATAATTGGTAGGAAAGATTATAGGCGTAATTCTTTAAAACTTTCATTTATAGTATCTCTATTTTATTTTCCTCATCGTTTATTTCTTTTATCGAAATTAAACTTGCAAATAATGTAAACATGAAGATGTTGTATCCTGGTCTAATCCAAAATGCTTCTATCATACAATTAATAGTTATTAAAGAAAGTAATGATAGAAATAACATTTTACCTTCTTTGTAAAATCTCCTGGATGATAAAACATAAACTAATACAAGTAAGACTACAGGAACAATTCCATAGTAGAATAACATTTGAATATAAGAGGAATCAACATAATTATAACTGAGTACTGACTCTGTAGTACCTCCATAACCAATAAATTTTACATTATTAGTTCCAAAAAGGTGTAACTTGTATGTATCAAGGGCATTTTTACCCAAAAAAAGTCTCATACTGAAGAAATCGTTCAACTTAACAAAAAATGGGGAAGAAAAAGAAAAATGAGAAGATAAATAAAACATCAATGATGAAAAAATTGCCGCAGAATAGGGTAGTATGTAATAAACTTTAAATTTCTTTTCTTTAGTATAGTACATTACTAAAAAAATAATTACAGCTATCAAAATAGACATAGAATTCAATCTAGCATCACAAAATTTGATAATAAAGGCTGATAAAGCTACTCCAACTGCCACCCTAAGCCAAATATACTTTTCTCTAAGTAAATATCCCCAAGCAATAAACAAATAAAAACAGTGTGAGGCAAAATCTGTAGGATAAATGAAGCCAAATGAATTTCTTATAACTAAACCAGAAGATCTAACTTGGGCAAATTGTAAATTTGGTAGAAGACCAATTATTGAAAGTAAGAATATACCTATGACAATTGAACCAGCAATAAACACGTAAGTTTTTAAAATAACATCTACATCAACATCATAAAGTAGTAAAATCAATAATGAGTAAAGAAGAAAATTGGTAGCACCAGTTTGTAAAAAGACACATAAACTTGTTACGATTAAAAGAATTCCTGAAACAATGAATGATATACTAAAATTTTTAATGAATAAAAATCTTAGTGACAACACCAATGCAACACCAATCAAGAGAATAGTTGGTAATTGAGGGAGAGTTTTATTTAGAACCGAAGTCATAATAACATCGTACCCTACAATTACCGATAAGACCAAAATAACCAAAAGGTTCTCAAACTTAATTTTTAACATAATACCCTTTTACCGTTCATAAGAATAGCTAATTTATTTAAAAGCAATTTTACGTAAAATTGGATTCATTTTCATTTTTTCAATAAAGATGACTGTCCGAAACTTTTTTTGGGTAAGAAGATCAATACTCAATCTTCTAAGAAAAGAAGAAATATTTCGCTGTCTCAATAACATATTATAAGGACCAATGATTTGATCTCCATTCCCTGAAAAAATATTGTCAAAAGCTTTATTTGAAATAATGGACTGTAGTAATTCTATTTTTTCTTGTCTTTTCAACTTTAAATTAGAAATCTGAAAAACTGAACTTATGATAATTTTTGTCTTAATATCCTGCATTAATGTAGCATCTTCTAATTGGAACTGTTCAAGCAATTTATGTAATTCTTGAAGTTCATCTAATTGAAATTCAATTCTTTTAGGATGATAACTCGTCAGTGCAGAACCACTTCTACCTGCAATATAATTATAGAGAGTCGAATCAATAAAAATAATGTTATCTAATTGTTGATAAACTTGGAAATTA
>OATQ01000239.1_pt1 | contig 36321 bp, 35 predicted proteins | sample 1495061 | NCBI WGS metagenome assembly OATQ01 (sample SAMEA2579979, study PRJEB22360) | human gut metagenome
GATGTGATTGAGAGATCACACGATAAAAATTTTAGGAGGTAGTTGTCATGGCAACTCAAACAATTGAAAACTTTAACACCCTCGACCTCGAAACACTTGCTAGTGTTGAGGGTGGGTTGTCCTGTGATGAGGGAATGCTGGCAGTAGGAGGACTTGGTGCAGTAGGTGGCCCGTGGGGAGCTGTCGGTGGGGTGTTAGTAGGTGCAGCCTTATACTGTTTCTAATTTGTATGGGAGGACTTTATGAATAATAAACAACTTGAAAGATTTAAAAAACTGGATACAAATGCATTGTCTAATGTAAGTGGTCAAGGCTATGGTGCTCAATGTGTTATTGGTACTGCCGGAATGACGATTGTCGGTGCAGCTTTCTTTGGCATCGCAGGTGCAGGAGCTGGATTTGCAGGCGGTAGCACAGCATTTTGTTATGGTACAGCTGAATAATCTTCATTTGAGATAGGTGATACAAATGAAGAAATACCTAATCATTTTTTCGACTATTGCGATGATATATTTATATAGCAAAGTACTATTGTCATCAGGAAATATCTATCAACTTTTGTTAGCATCAATAGGATTCTTTTTCTTTTTATTTGGAGTCTATAGGCAGTATAGAAAGAATTAGTTAAAGCTTTTTCAATAAGACATGGACTGAATCAAAAATGATATTCAGTCTTTTTTTACTACTCGGGACATATAGCCACTTATTGGGACGCTAGCTCTGATAGAGACATCTGAACATTTTAACACTCTCGACCTCGAAACACTTGCTAGTGTTGAAGGGGGACGTAAAGTAGTGAGTATGGGGCACGGTATGTATTGTTACGATGGTGCTCCATTGAAATGCTGGTCAAATCCTAGTGAAATTTGGTCTGAGACAGGCAGAGTTATTGTTAATGGATGGGTGAAATATGGGCCTTGGTCTCCTCGCCCTTAACGTGGTATATTCTGAAGAGGATATAGTAGGTGGGGCAACCTGTAGAGGAGTGGAAATATGAGTCAAAAAACGTTTTATCACAAACTTGTAGAAGTGTTATCTGATTCAGAAGTTCAAAAAAATTTAGAATGTCTAGAGATGCTATTGGATGCTAAAGAGAGACTAGAGAGTGGTGAGCCTGAATCACTAGTTGCATCTAGACTTTCTGAAAGCATATCTCTTTATTTGATGGCCCATACTTATAAAGCACCCGAAAAAGTGCTAGAGTTATCAAAAATTATTACTTCTGCTCCAGCTAAGCATAGAGGAATGATTTCAATACCTTTTTGGGTGTCTAGTCTATTTAGACATTAAATATTCATTTTTTTGTATGCTTTTATATGATCTTGAAACCAAGATTCCTATTCGATAATGACTATTAAGATCACTTTATCATTTTAAAGTGGTCTTTTATATCCTTACCATTCGGGACGTATAGTCACTTTTTGGGACGCTAGCTTCTATGAGAGTTTTAAAATGCTAAACTAGACTAAGTAATTGAAAGGAGTTTATGATGAAAAAACGGACATTAACGCTATGGCTGATGAGTTCAGCCTTGTTACTGAATCTATCGGTAGGAACTGCTTTAGCGGATGAGGTGGTAGAAACGGGAGCTGATAATTCTCCAAAGGTTGAAGCAACCGAATCTACTCCAGTAGAACAACCATCAGATAGTCAGGAGCAGTCGCTTCCTGAAGATAAAGAGGCACCAGCAGCGACTGAATCAGTAACCTTGGCTGAGTCTGAGAAGGAGACTGCAAATGATATCCCAGCAGTATCTCGTGGGGAATACGACGCTAATGTTGCTGATTTACCTAAAATAAGTTTAGATGATGTGCGTAATGCCTTTACCGAGGATGGTCAGGCACATACGATTTACTTTGGACGTGGAACCTGTTACTATTGTCGTCAATTTTCACCAGAGTTGAAGGTCTTGAACCAACTGATGGATGGTCGTTTAGAGTATTACGATACAGATCGTGAGGATTTTGACCGAAACTATGTGTTTGGTGAGATTGGTATTCCAGGTACACCTACACTACTTTATCTGGAAAATGGTCAGCTATTATCAGGATGGGTTGGTGGTGGACCTGCTCAAACAGTTTATGACCATTTAGCCGGCTCTAGTCCACGTTTTATGACTTTGAATCAGGAACAAACAACCATCTCTGAACCTCAAACTAAAACTGTTCGTCCTACACGAGTAACCGAAGAGAGTACGAAAGAGAAATCTTTGCCAACTGTTCAACCACAGCCGATTTCAACGGTTCAGAAGGAACTGAACGCTCAAACAGGGCAAATGGCACCAATGACTGATAAAGTAGCAGACACAAAAGAATTCCCTAAAACAAATGACGGTGAGCAATCACTTGTCTCTTTTGTGGGGGCATTAGCAATCTTAGCTTCACTCATGTTAGCACTGAGATATTATATTAAATAGGTAAAAAGATTGAGTATCTCCCTCAATTTTTTTCATTTTGTATATGAATGACCATTCAGGACGTATAGCCACTTTTTGGGACGCCGGCTTTTAAATGACTATCAGTGTGCTATACTAAAGATGTGATTGAAAAATTAGTTGAAAGAAATAAGGAGGTTTTCTTAATGACAGGACTTAAATGGTTTGCAGGAGGCAAAGAGAGACGAGAACAAGCAGTAGCTATCATCGATGAAGTAATTGAAACTATTGGAGATAAGCCGGATTATGCTGATTTGAAGCAGGTCCTGCACTCCTACCGAACGGAACTTTCAGACTCTCGTTCAGCCACTCCCTATATCTTAAGCAGGATGTCACTGGAAATATCCGAAGTGGTCAGAAAAGACCAGCTAACCTTGTCTCCCTGTATCGAGGAGCGAATGGCAGAGTTGCGAAAATTGCTAGCGATTCGTTATGGCTATTGATGTCATTAGGGAGGATTTCTTGGTTTTAAGGTTGAGTTGTCCATTGAGAATTTGTGTTATTCCACTGTCTTGGCTACATCATTTGTTTAAATAATATTAAAATGAATCGTAACAATTGAAGCCTAAATCTTGCTTATTTCTACACAATGAAAAATTCCCATGGGAGTCATCATCCTATGGGAATTTTGCGATAAAGATTAATAAGGCAATGTCATTTGACTTTGGCTTAGGTCCACAGTCACTTCATAGTCACTATTGTCCCGAATAGTGTGCTCAAAGTCTGTGGTATAGAGAACAAGTCGGAGCTTGTCACCCTTGTTGAGTTTGTAGATGGTTGGCTGCAAGTCTAAACCGATAGTCATCCATTCATTTGGAGTGACATTCTCAATGCTAAGGAGGTTCTTGCGATTTTGCAGGTTAAGGTGTCCTTTGGTAATGACACGGTATTTGGCCTGCTTGAATGGCAGTTCACGTAAGGCTTCTTCCTTGAAGAGGCGGCCATTGTCTAAACTCATGCGTTTGAGTGCGGGAATAGGTGCGAGATATTTCTTGTCCCCCATTTCTAGAACTTGGGCTGAAATGAGACCACGGTTTGTGCTAGACTTAACCTTGAGCTCTAGGTGGACACGGCCATTAATCTGGATGTCTTGGTCCAGTTCAAAGTCCAAGGTAATGGCATTGGCTTTGTCTGCAAAGAGGTCATCCTTGAAGCTTTGGTAAGCTTTACCGTATTTGGCAAAGGTTTTCTCTTCATAATGGTTAGCGATACTAGCTTCAGTCTCACCAAGCTGAATGTGTTTACCATTGTCGTGTCCAAAGTTATCGAGAACCTCCCAAGTCTGTTCAGACTGGTTGTTTTGCCAGATGACTGTAGGAAGTGTGTAGCCGTTATTCAAACCAAGGAGTTTCTGACAAATCAAGGCGTTCATGCTTTCTCGGAAGTCAATAGACTGCCAAGCATTCATGTAAACGTGGGCACCATTGTGGAAGAAGAGGTGTTTTTCAAGAGAGTCTGGAAGAGCATTGAACATTTGATAGACGTTAATCGGTTTGACGTTCCAATCCTGGCTACCGTGTGTAAAGACTACAGTAGCTTTGACACGGTCTGCGAATTGGACATAGTTGCGGTCGTGCCAAAATTGGTTATAGTCCCCATGCTTACGGTCAATAGCCGTGCTTAGCTCCTTAAGGTAGATCTCATAATCTTTTTGGTGGCGTAGGTATTCTCCAGCTAATAGGGCACGAGAATAGGTGAATTCAGTCAAGGTATCGAGATCCTCACCAGGGTAGCCTCCAGGACTAACGAGGAGTCCATTTTCACGATAATAGTCGTACCAAGAAGAAATACCCGCCTCAGCGATAACCATCTCCAAACCGTCAACGCCAGTTGTGGCAAGGGCGTTGGACATGGTACCCAAGTATGACAGTCCAGTAGTAGTCACCTTACCAGAAGCCCAATCAGCAGTGATTGTATGCTGTCTATTACGGCTAGTAAAGGCGCGTGCACGACCATTGAGCCAGTCGATGACAGCTTTATAGGCCAGAACTTGTTGATAGTCTCCAGAGGTCATGAAACCTTCTGAGTTGAAGGTACCGACACCGGATACATAGATAGAGGCCACACCACGAGCCAGCATGTAATCGTTAAGTGTGTAGGTATCAGTGTGAGCAAAACGCTCCTGTGTCTTTGTGATAGGATTGATAGGCGTAAGGTCTGCTTCAGGTGCCTTAATTTTAGGTTGTCTAAGACAGATTTTACCTGCTGGTTTGACGAGCAAGTCCCCCTCCATCTTGTGGGTGAACTTATCTGAAGCAGGTTCATTAGTCCCTTGTTGATAAGGACTTGCGGTCATCATGGCTGGAACCGGGAAGTCCACATCAGGGCGTAAGATAGTTACTTTGACCAAGTCTAGCTGCCCATCTTTGTCGGTATCTACTGGTGCTTCCACATAAACTACCTCACGGTGAAGCTGATTAGTGTCAAATGTTGCCAAGCTCTTACCATTAAAGAAGACGTAGTTATTACTTACAGGGATTAAATCCTGAGCTACTAACTGATCAATTAAGGTATTGCCAGACTGTGTGCGTGTTGCCAGTAATTGATGCAGGTTATTAAGGCTACCATCAAATGTGATTGGGAAAGCCATTTTCTCTAGAAAAGTAGCACTGTCTGTAAAGTCCACATTAGGGATAAATCCTAGCAGTTGAAGAGCTACCAAACCAAAGACATCAGCAGTCAAAGGCTGGTCTGACTGGAAGAAGGTTAGGAGGTCAGTCTGCCCATCAGCAATCCAATTTTTCAAAGCTAAGTCGGTGTCTTCAAAGAAGAGGAAGGACTTACGAACAAAGGCTTCAAAATTATCCTTGGCACTAGCGTTTAAAGAGACTTCAAAGCCCAAAGAACGGAGTTCCTGACAAGCCATTTCAGGACTTACTGGGATGTAACTAAACTGATTAAATTTCATACTTTAAAACCTCAAAAAAAGAATACGTAAACATTTCAGAAATATCTTTACATCAGACATTATACTTGATAAAATGATAGATGTCTAAATTATTGTAAAATGTGAAAGGAAATAAAGAGACAAATGAATGATTTTCTAAAAGAAGCGCTCAGTCATGATTGGATTATAAAGTACATCACTGAGTTTATTGGGACAGCTTTGATGGTTGCACTTGGTAATGGTTCGGTTGCCAATGTTGAGCTTAAAGGGACTAAGGGTAATAAGTCTGGATGGCTTGTTATTGGTTTTGGTTATGGTTTTGCGGTAATGATGCCAGCACTTATGTTTGGTGATGTTTCTGGTAACCACATCAACCCAGCCTTCACAATTGGTCTTGCGGTTGCAGGTATCTTCTCTTGGGTAGCTGTTCCAGGTTACTTGATTGCTCAACTTCTCGGTGCTTTCTTAGGACAAGCTATCGTGGTTTGGGTACACCAACCTTATTATCTTAAAACTGAAAATCCTAACAACATCCTCGGTACTTTCTCTACAATCTCTGCTGTTGATGATAACTCAGATTCAGAGGAAAATCACAAACGTGCTTGGCTTAATGGTTTTGCCAACGAGTTCGCTGGTTCATTTATCTTGTTCTTCGGTGCGCTTGCTATGACAAACAACTATTTTGGTCATAAGTTGATTGCACAAGCTACACAACTTGGCTATGATAAAGAAGCTATCGCAGGTCAAATGGCTAACGGGGCACTTGCAGTTGCCCACATCGGTGTTGGTTTCTTGGTTGCAGCCTTGGTTATTTCATTTGGTGGTGCAACAGGTCCAGCTCTTAACCCAGCCCGTGACTTGATGCCACGTCTTCTTCACCACCTCTTGCCAACATCAGTTCTTGGTGAACACAAAGGTGATTCTAAATGGTGGTATGCTTGGGTTCCAGTTGTAGCTCCAATTGTTGCGGCGATTTTGGCTATCTGGTTGTTCAAATCACTCTACCTTTAATAATACTTAAAAATCTGAAGTTTAAGCTTCAGATTTTTTTTATGCTTAAAATATTGAAAGTAATAAAAAACTGAGAAAATATTCTCAGTCACATCGGATTAGTCATTACTAGAATGGTAGCACCTAAGGTGTAAAGATTCCATAAAACATGAAGTGTGATACTTGCAGATAAGTTCTCTCTTTTTTGGTAGACCATAGAGAGGGCTAATCCCATTCCGATATAAAGAGTGAGATAGGCAAGATTAGTTGGCATATGAAAGAGACAAAAGAGACCAGTGCTGACTAGCACAGCCGTTTTCGAATAGGGAGCTAACCAGGTAAAAATCCACTTGCGAAAGAGGATTTCTTGGAGGAAGGCTGTCGTAATCATACCAATGGCTACTGGGAGGATAGGTGTTGTCGTAAGGGTTCTTAGAAGTTCTCCGTGATAGGTAGTATGGGTTAGTAGCATAAGATTACTGCCAATGACTCCCATCAAGAAGATAGTGAGAAAGCCCCAGATAATTGCTTTAGCATCCTTGAGGTCTAGTCTAAAGCGAGTCATCAATCCTTCACTTTTTGCCCAGAGATAGGTAAGGTAAAAAATGATGAGATTGATAGCGATGATTCCCCAGCTTTCAAGGTTCGTAAAAGTCAATCCAGTCTGACTATTGTAAGAGGTCATCAGACTTAAAGCAAAGTTTGGGATAACAATCATCAGCAATAAAAACAAACCTTGATAGGTCCGCCTAAATACTATGTGATTAACGAGAATTTTCATACTCTCAATTATAACCTAAAATGAGGAAATAGCTACTCAAAAAGTGAATAAACTATAATGTTTTTCACAATTTATGCGAAAGAAAGTGAAAAAATTACAATCCAATTTTTTCTTTGGAAAATCCTTGTCACACAGCCTCTTTTTGGATAAAATAGAAAAGAATGGAGGTTGTCATGACGCAATCAGGGAATTTTAAGTTTCACACACCAATCTTTCGTGTGAATAACAGACAAGAAAATATTGAGTTTTACCAAAATACACTAGGATTTAAACTATTAACAGAAGAAAATGCTCTTGCCGTCTTCACAGATTGGGCAGACCACCAATCACTCTTTGTGATTGAAGAGTCTCCAGCTTACCGTTGCCGTGCAGTTGAAGGCCCTAAGAAAATTAATAAAGTGGTTATTAAGGTTTCAGATCCACTTGAGATTGAGTACCTTTTGGCGCGTGACGATCACCAAGCCAAGGCTATTTTCCAAGGGGAAAATGGCTACGCCTTTGAAACGGTCTCACCAGAAAATGGTCTTATTTTGATGCACGCTGAGGATGACTTGTCAACGCTCAAGACAATCGAGTATGCAGATGTTGAAGAAAATGAAGACTTTAAAGGTGTTTCAGACTTTACCGTTCAGTCCTTGACTCTGAATGTTGTGGATACGGTTAAAGCAGCCTTCTTCTATGACAATCTTTTTGGTGAAGAACTACCTTTATCTATCCACTTTGAAAAGGCAGAAGGCCCTGACCTTCAAGTAACTCCTGATCAAACTTGGGATTTGGAAATTCTCGAGTTTAAGGTGGCAGAAGACTATGACTTAGTTGCCTTGCATGATAAACTCGAAGAGGAACAGTTCTCAAGTTACTTGGATAGCAAAGGGCACCTACTTGCGTTGACTGATATGAGTAATATTGAGGTTTGGCTAACAAAATAATGACTGATTTTCAACAAACATTAGCAACAATTACAGACTACATCAAGGCTGACATCTTTCCGGGTGCCAGCCTTGCCCTTTATGATGGAAAGGCTTGGCAGGAGTACTACCAAGGGACTCAAGATGGCTATGTTCCAGTAGTTCCAGGTCTCACCTATGACCTAGCCAGTGTATCCAAGGTGGTCGGGGTTGGAACCCTCTGTCTTTTCTATCTCCAGGCCGATAAATTGGACTTGGATGAGAAGCTGTCAACCTACTACCCCGCAGTAGAAAATAAGACGTTAACATTACGTCAACTCTTGTCTCATAGTAGTGGGATTGATCCTTTCATTCCTAATCGTGATGAATTAGATCAGGAGGGTTTGATTGCTGCTATAAACGCCATCAAGGTTAGGGATGATAAGCCTTTCTTGTATACTGATATTAACTTTATTCTCTTGGGGCTGATGCTCGAAAAGTTGTCTGGACTAAGTCTGGATAAGCTCTTTGACTCCGAAGTTTTTCAACCTTTTGGTATGTCTGAGACACAGTTTGGGCCAGTTGGGATTGCTGTTCCGACGGTTAAGGGCATTCCGGGCGGAACTGTTCACGATCCCAAAGCTCGTGTTCTTAAAGAGCATACAGGTTCAGCAGGTCTCTTTTCAACCCTTAAAGACTTAGAAATTTTTGTTAATCATTATTTGAAGGATGATTTTGCTAAGAATCTGACGAAAAATATCAGCCAATCCAAGAAGGAACGTAGTGTCGCTTGGGATCTTCAAGGAGATTGGATTCTTCATACTGGTTATACAGGGACCTTTGTTCTGATTAACATCCCAGCTCAACGTGCGGCGATTTTCCTAAGTAATCGTACCTACTACAAGGATGAGAGAGCCCAATGGATTAAGGATAGAGATGCCTTGATTGAGATAATAAAGGAAGAATTAATCAGTGAAGCGGTCAAGTAGGAACTCCAAGGAAAGAAAGCTTGTCTCTTGGTTTCTGAGTCTGCTCTTTTGCATACTTAATGGGAGTAATCTCTTTGTCTGTGGTATGTTTTTTGTAGTGATAGAAGGCTTGTTAGCGTTTGATAAAGATTCCTTTTCTTTATCTTCTTTTCTATTTTTAAGTATAGTGTCCGCTGTAACCGCTTCTTCCTATATTATGATAAGAGAGCTACTATACAAACTGATTCATTACCTTGGTTATCGTGCCCAACCTGATTTGAAAGTCATTCGTATGAGAAGAGGACTTGATATTTCCTTTCCTGTATTTGACAAGTACAGTCAAGACTATAGGTTACTGTATACGAGGCGTTCCAAGAAGCTTCAAATAGGGTATTTGCTGATATGTTTAGGCTACTTTAGTGGACTTAGTCTTATGATGATTACCTTTACAGTTCTATTGAGAGGAGTGTTTGAGCTCCTAGAACTAGGATCAAAACTGTCATCTTCTGATTATAAACAATTTCTTGGTTTTTTGGTCTACATGGGAGTGTTTGTCCTTCTTTTTACAGGGCAGAAATACTGGAGAAAAATCGTAGAGGCTTTAAAGAAAAGAGAAAATGCGACAGTGCTTGCTGTCGAGCATGGTTATCCGATATTTACGACAAAAGAAGAAGCCTAAGCAGCTGCTATACTGCTTAAGCTTTTTTACTTATTAAGGATTTTTCAACAGTAATATGTTGGATTCCAGCTTCTTCAAAGATTTGACCGACTTCTTGATAGCCATTATTAAGGTAGAACTTAAGTGCCCCTAGTTGAGCATGGAGAGAAATAGATTTAAAGCCCTGTTCTTGGGCAAAATCTTCAGCCTCTTTAAGGAGGATGCTCCCTAGCCCTTGACCTTGGTAGGCATCAAGCACAGCCATGCGTTGGAGGGTGACCTGAGTCAAATCCTTGTTGGGCAGTAAGCGTACAGTTGCAGCAGCCTGACCCTTATCATCATAGAGGACAAAGTGAATGCAGTAGGCTTCATTGGCATCAATCTCGATGGAGCGTGGGACTCCTTGTCCCTTAACAAAAACAGTGTTTCGAATGGCTACGGCATCTAGGTAAGTTTCTGAAAGTGTATCTCTTGTATGTTTAATGATCATAGGGTCATTGTAACAAAGCTTATAGCTAATCGTCAATGGAAAAAGCTTGATGAGAAGAGGTGACATCAAGCTTTCTGTATGACTTTATTCTTTGATTTTTCGACCGTTTGTTTCTTGGATAGGACGATTGTTTTCAAATCCAAGGGTTTGAGTGAATTTTTCCACCTGTTCCTTGCTGACAGTTTCTTGGTTTTTGAAGACAATCCAATTAACACCTTCGGTACATGGTGGGGTTGTTAAGGAGCCTTCAAAGTTGTAGTAGCCTTTGTCTTCAGGATAGAAATCATCTAGTGAGATAGGCTGAGACAACTCGGTTTCAGTATTAGCAGCCTGAGGCATCTTATCCCAGATTTGTTTCAAGGCTTGGTTTTCATCCCCATAATTATAGAGAACAGAGACAACAGTGATTTTACCAGTATCGGTCTTGTAGACGAAGTGTCCTTCAAGAGGATAGGTTTTGCCGTCAATTTCATTCTCACTGGGTGCGTGAAAATGAAACTGTTGCAATTTATAGACATCATCACCAATCGTTAGGCTATTCTTAGGATTTTTAAAGCTGACTTCAATCGTATGACCATTGTTTTCAACTTGGCCTTTTGATTCTTGATTATGAAGGTTTAGTTCTGGAAGATCGACATCTTCAGCTCCTGTGATATTGATTGGAGATTGTTCTTTACCGTTTTTGCTGAGTTCATAATCTTTGGAGAGGTCACCCCAATGTTCAGGACCAGTTGCACCAGTATACCCCCATGGAACATCTTTGGATTTAGAGGTTTCAGTGTCAGTCTTGGATTGGCAGGCTACGAGTAGAACGGCACTAGCCATGAGTGATAGTACTCCAGTTAAGGTTGAACATTTCTTAGTCATCTTTTCTCCTTGTCGTTCCTAGTCCCATCACAAAGAGCTATACTTGTCATTAGTAAGGCCTCTTTATTGTGACAGTGATTCAGGCTGATGTAATGATAGCTCTTCTGAGAAAGAAGTGTTTGGAAATTCCAAACGGAAATGCTTATATTTTATAGCTAATCTGAGAAAAAGTCAAATGTAAATTATAGTAGATTTAGAAAAATATAATGAAAATAACACTGTCGAAAATAAAAAAAGCAGCAAACATTTTGAAATCATGATGTTTGCTGTCTTTAATGTGTGTAATGATTCTTAATCAAACATTTTCTTTGCAGCTCTTAACAAGGTTTTGACATCTTTATCATAACGAGGTGTTTTCACCAAACGTGACATAGGGATACCAGCAAAATGGAATGCTGCAATTTCTCCAGAACGAACAGCACTATTTTCTGTAAAAATCATTTGATAAGGTTGTTCAACAAATTCTCCAGTAAAGGCAAGATTGGTTGAATGTTTTGGAATAACTTTAGGGCGGTCTGACTTGGCTCGATTGTTAAAGAGAGCAGAAGCATATGGCATATAGACAGGGATACAGTTAATAACACTGTCCATGATTTCCTCTTCTTTATCGCTGATATTGATAGGCCCAGGATCTACCTTTGAAAGTTGTCCAATGAGTTCCTGGAGCATCTCTTTACCAGTCATTTCGATATAAGGTTTATCAATGATTTCCCCGTGACGACGAGGGTAGAGGAAGTATCCCCAAAGAACCGTTTCGTTTGGTTTTTGACTAGTGAAGTGAGGTTGGTGGTGAACAACGATTGACATGGTTACATCTTTTTGACCGAGTGGTGTCACTGGTTCTGTAGAGATAAAGGAATTAAGGGCGTTGCCTGGTTCTTGAGTGGTAATACGAGTAATTTCGTTCAAGAAGAGATGATTTTTAGTAGTGAGAGTGAAACTTACCCATTCACTTGCATCACGATCAGCGAAGAATTTATCAGGGTTACCAAGGTTATAAAAATAATCTGACGCCTTTTTCCAAAGACTTGAAGCAGCACCATAATCCATGTTTTCTGAAGCCGGAGTGTTGAAATCACCTAGTGTTGCAGAGTCAGTAATCGAACCGTTTGTAAAGATGACTGCTGTATCGTCATCCACGGGGATGAACTCATTTTCATCAGTTTTAGTATTGACCATGTGAAGGCCAGTAACAGTAATTTCGTCTTGCATCTTGCTATCCTTGAATTTCCAGTCAATAACACGACGATTAAGGACAATATGACAGCCCTCATTTTCCAAGTAATTAATCAAAGGCTTCATGATGCTTTCGTATTGATTATAACGTGTACGGTTAACACCAACCAAATGCTCAATCTGAGTGAATTCATAAATCATTTGGTGCATGTAACGACGAAGCTCTTGTGCAGAACTACGCGTCCTAAAAGCGAATGTCGTTTCCCACATAAACCAAAAGTTACTTTCGAAAAACTCAGTATTCTCTTTGAAATAGTCAGCAATCGTGATGTTATCTAGTTTTTCTTCTTGTGAATCAGGCATCATAATTAACTGCGTAAGGAGTTTACGACTTTTATTATTCAAACCAAGCTTACCACCATCAACGATACCTTGTCCGCCTGTTAAGAGACGAGCCTTGTCATAGGTTGGGTGTGCGGCATCAAATTGGCGAGTATCCTCAGCAGCTGTAAGACCTGGTTCTGTCATTGAAGGAATCCGATCAAGCAAATCCATCAAGTCAACGTAGGTACGGTAGTTAAGCATTCGACCACCGCGAGCAATATAACCCTTTTGATTTTCCATCGGATGATTTTTATTCCAATAGTCATCCTTAACATCTTTGGTAGGGGAACCATCGTTTGATCCGTAATTATCAAGAGCGTAGAAAGTGATTTGGTCTCCTGACCATTTGCCTTCTTGAATGAGGTAAACAGCAGCAGCCATATTTGATAAACCAGCACCGATCATAATTGCTTTTTTCTTTTGCATGATAGTTCTCCTTCTTAATCCAACGTAGAATCAAATTCGTCATATAAGGCACTATCGTCCTTGAAGAATTCAGATTTGTGGGCAAGGAATAAGACACTAGCTAGGACGCTAAGTGTGATTCCAAGACTAGTTTTGAAAAACATTTTTTTCATAATAATACCTTCTTTCAAATTCAGTTTGTATTATAGTCCTATCCATAATTATTAACAACTGTTAATATAAGGTTTTGTACAGTTTGGTAGAAACTGTTTAAGAAGCTAAGAAAAAACAAGCACCACTAGGATGCTTGTTTCTTGTTATAGGCTTAGATTTATCCCAAAGCATCATCCATTGAAAGAACTTCGTGGAAGACACGTTGAGTCAATTCAGTTTTTTGTTCTGGAGTGAGGTATTTAGTGTTTACACAGTAACCAGAGATACGAACGATAACATCTTCACCAGACATAATCTTTTCGTAAACGTCTGACAAGTCCATAACGTTCAAGTTAACGTGTTGTCCACCGTTTTCGAAGTAACCATCAAGGATTGTTACCAAGTTGTCGACTTGTTCGTCACGAGTTTTACCAAGAGCACGAGGTGATACTTGAGTTGTCAATGAGATACCGTCAGCAGCATAACCGAAGTCAAGGCTAGCAAGTGAGTTCAAGTTTTGCAACCATCCACCTTTAGCTTTGTTAGATGGGTTAGCACCTGGTGAGAAGAATTCAAGTTTAGACAAGTTCACTGAACCATCTTCGTTGAGGTATACCCCTTTGTGAACTGGAGAGTTACCAGTTTGTTTAGAGTAGGCAACGTTTGAAGTGATTGTAAGAAGTGAAACTGTAGCTTCTGCATCTTTGTAAAGTTTGTGGCTACGAAGACGAGTAGTGTAAGCTTCGATCAACCATTCTGCCAATTCGTTAGAACGTGGGTCATCTTCACCCCAACGTGGGTAATCACCGATTGTTTCGTAGTCGTAAATGTAGCCATCTTCGTCACGGATTGGTTTAACAGTAGCGTACTTGATAGCTGCCAATGTATCAACAGTATTTGCGAAACCACAGATACCGAATCCCATGTTAGCACGTTGTTTAGTTGGCAAGAAGGCCATTTGAACAGCTTCGTAGTTGTACTTATCAGTCATGTAGTGGATGATGTTAAGGGCATCTACGTAAGTGTCAGTCAACCAGTCAAGAGATTTTTCGAAGTTAGCTTTAACAGTATCAAAGTCAAGAACTTCGTCACGGATTGGATCGATGTCAAATACTTTGTAGTCTTTATGAACATCGTCGTAACCACCGTTCAAACCAGTAAGAAGGGCTTTAAGAACGTTAACACGAGCACCGAAGTATTGGATGTTGTGGCGTTGTTCTTCGTTTTCTGGGTCAAGTGGTGATACACAACATGAGATACAGCTCATTTCACCGTATCCGTCTTTAGCCATAGTAGTCACACCTTCGTATTGGATAGAAGAGTGTTTGTGAGACATTGACATACAATAACGACGGAAAGCGTATGGCAATTTATCAGTCCAAAGAACAGTCAAGTTTGGTTCTGGAGAGTTACCAATGTTGTCCAAAGTGTTCAAGAAACGGAAGTCCATCTTAGTAACACGGTGGCGTCCATCAGCACCCATACCAGCCATTGAAGTTGTGATGAATGTTGGGTCACCTGAGTACAATTCATCGTAAGCTTTAGTACGAGCGAATTTAACTGTACGCAATTTCATAACGAAATCGTCAACGAATTCTTGGATTTCTGATTCAGTGTATGTACCACGAGCAAGGTCACGTTCTGCGTATACATCAAGAACGATTGGCACACGTCCAAGTGAAGTAGCGGCACCATTGATGACACGACATACTGCCATGAAGGCGATATTTGTCCATTGGATAGCTTCTTTAGTATCGAAGGCTGGACGACGAACGTCTACTCCGTAAAGGTCACCAAGAGCAACGACTTGTTGAAGTGCTTGATATTGAAGGTTAACTTCTTCACGAAGACGGATAGTTTCTTCGTCGATTTCTTTGATAGCATTCCAGTCGTTAACTTTTTCTTGCATCAAGTAGTCAGCACCATAAAGAGCAAGACGAGCGTAAACCCCGATGATACGTCCACGTGAGTATGCATCTGGAAGACCAGTAACAGTGTGAGCGTGACGTGCACGACGGATGTTTGAAGTGTAAGCACGGAAGATACCGTCATTAACTGTAGTTACGTATTTAGTGAAAATTTCGTGTACAGCTGGATCTGGTTCATAACCGTGTTCTTTCAAAGCAGTTTCCGCCATACGGATACCACCTTTAGGCATGAAGTTCAATTTGAAGAGCTCATCATTTTGGATACCATAGATAAGTTCATCTTCTTTTGAAATGTATCCTGCGTCAATGTCAGCGATTGAAGTTGGACGAGTATCCATTGGGAAGCGTCCTTCAGCTTCATATCCTGCTTTAGTTTCATCTACGATTTTTTTAATTTTTAGAGAGCGTTCAGTTGGTCCTGCAAGGAAGCTTTCATCACCATCATAAGGTTTGTAGTTTGCTTGAACGAAACGTGAAACACTAGCTTTTTCTTTCCAGTCAGTTCCTTTAAAGCCTTCCCATGCTTTTTCAAAAACATCTGTGTTAGTTTTAACAGTTGCCATATTTGGTTCTCCTATAATTCTAGTAACAAATCATCTGTTACATTCTCTAAAAGTATTCTATCACACAGTAACCGCTTACACAACTTTAAAACTGTGATTTTAGAGACATTCTTTTATAATACAGTTTTGAAAATACGTAATCTGTATTATAAATTTCTGTTTTGTGATAGATTTTGGTATTATAAGGGGAGAATGCTTTGTAGACCCAAAGTTTTCTGTAAAGAGCTTTACAAGGAGACACATCTGAGAAAGGAGGCGGTAAGCCATGTTAGAATTTCCTCTGATTAATGACACGAGCCGAAAGATTATTCATATCGACATGGACGCCTTTTTTGCTCAGGTCGAGATGAGGGATGATCCCAGCCTTAAGGACAAGCCAGTTATTATTGGGCATGACCCTAGAAAAACAGGAGGTCGTGGGGTGGTGTCAACTTGTAATTATGAGGCTAGAAAATACGGTGTTCACTCAGCCATGTCCTCTAAAGAAGCCTATGAACGCTGTCCTAAAGCAGTTTTTATCTCGGGCAATTATAGCCATTACCGTGAGGTTGGGATGCAGATACGTGAGATTTTTAAGCGTTATACTGACTTGGTTGAACCTATGTCTATTGACGAGGCTTATCTTGATGTGACGACCAATAAACTTGGCATTAAGTCGGCTGTTAAAGTCGCTAAACTCATCCAGTATGATATCTGGCAGGAACTCCATCTGACCTGTTCAGCTGGTGTTTCCTACAATAAATTCATTGCCAAGCTAGCCTCTGATTTTCAAAAGCCTGCTGGTTTGACGGTGGTATTGCCAGAGGAGGCTCAGGAATTTTTGGAAAAGCTACCCATTGAAAAGTTTCATGGGGTAGGTAAAAAGTCAGTGGAACGTCTTCATGATATGGACATTTACACTGGTGCAGATCTTTTGAAGATCCCCGAGATGGACTTGATTGACCGTTTTGGACGCTTCGGATTTGACCTCTTTCGTAAGGCCAGAGGGATTTCTAATAGCCCTGTCAGGCCCAATCGTGTCCGCAAATCTATTGGAAGTGAGCGAACCTATGGCAAGCTTCTTTACAATGAAGATGACATTAAGGCTGAGTTGACTAAAAATGCCAGGAGGGTTGCTGAGAGTGCCCAGAAAGCTAAAAAAGTCGGTCGCATCATAGTCATCAAGGTTCGCTATTCGGATTTCTCGACCTTAACCAAGCGTATGACCTTGGACAAATCAACCCAGGACTTTGATACCATTGAAAGGATTGCCCACACCATTTTCGATCAGCTGGAGGAAAATAGCAGTGGTGTTCGCCTCTTAGGTGTTACCCTGACCGGTTTAGAAGACCAAGAGGGCAGGCAGTTAGATTTGGACGATTTGGAGTCATGATTTGAAAACCATATAATAGGTAGAGTTTTGCTTCATTCTCTGAAGAGTGAGCTTGAAGAATCATCAGACCTATGCTATCTTAAATAGTAACCAATAGAAATGAGGGAATAATCTTAATGAAAAAACTGTTTACTTACTTAGGACTCGTCCTAGCAGCTTGTCTGATTCTCGTAGCCTGTGCGTCAAACAAGCCTGCGGAAAAGAAAAAGGCCGCACCAACACCGACAGAGCGTGCCAAGGCTGATGCGACAGTCTTGATTGATACCATGCTTGGAAAATCAAGTAATGGTTTCTCAAAACTCTACGGAGAAAATTACGAAAGTTGGACCGAAACGAATGTCTTCGAGAAACAGGTTGCAGATACTATTGAGAAAGAAGGCTATACTCCTGAAGCTGACTATACCTTTAAGTATATTGAGGGCTATGATGCCAAAACACCAACCCAAGTGCTCTCTAAGTTTCTTAAGGTTCGCCGTAATATGATTGGGAAAATTCAGGACTATAAACTGAAGGATGTCAAAGTTAAGGGCAATGAGGCGACGGTTACCTTTACGTCACGATCTGTCAGTGCCTATGGAGCTGCAGCTGCCGTTCGTACTCTCCTGATGAGCCTCTATGATAACGACATTGATAAGTTGAAACAGTGGAATCAAGCTGACAAGAATGACGATGAAAAGGGTAAGGCCAAAGATCTCACAACGAAGTTCCTTTATGGTGAAAACTTTAACGGTGATTTAACGCAATTTAAGGACATTGATAAAGAAATGTCTTATACACCTTTGACAGGTGCTGATAATCTGGAAAAGACCTTCAAGCTTACCAAAGATGATGGTGGTAACTGGACTATTTCTGTAGAAGATTATAAAGAGCTTGCAGAAGCCTTGGTCGACCATGACGAATCAGGAAGCAGAGCTGTTTACGCCGAACGTATCCATAAGAATTTGTCAGACTATCAACCTGAAGATAGTAGCGACTCAAGCAGTAAGTCATCAGATAAGGATAAGTAGTGTTTTAGCACAAATTGATTTTATCCATCACCACCCCAGCCTTTGGCTGGGGTTTTCTAATACCCAAATCCTAATAATTTTGTCCCTCTCATAATGTCATGAAAGCTTATTTTCCATGGTATAATGGATATTGTAGTCTGTATTCAGAATATTTCGATAAATGTTTTGTCGAGTTTTTTGGAAAGAATAGGTTGTGACAGTAAACTCTCATCTCTAGATGAAAAAGATTTATAAGGACAATATTGATAATGAATTTAACTAATACTAAACATGAAGATATCTTCAAGAGAGTTTATGCTTTCAAGTTAACCATACTTATTTTAGGAATGTAGTCAGTCGCTGGGCTTCTCATGCACCGTATAAGTCCCTAGCAGTACCTTTGGGGCTACGTGGTCAGGATGACATCGTTCAGCTTAATCTCCATGAAAAGGCCCACGGACCTCATGGCTTGGTAGCTGGTACTACTGGATCAGGGAAATCTGAGATTATCCAGTCTTATATCCTAAGTCTAGCAGTCAACTTCCATCCGCATGATGTGGCCTTTCTCCTCATCGACTACAAGGGTGGGGGAATGGCGAACCTCTTTAGGGACTTGCCTCACCTCTTAGGGACCATTACCAACTTGGATGGTGCTCAGTCTATGCGTGCTTTGACATCTATCAAGGCAGAGCTTAAGCGTCGTCAACGCCTCTTCTCAGAGTATGATGTCAACCATATCAACCAGTATCAGAAAAAATATAAGCTAGGCGAAGTACCTGAGCCAATGCCTCATCTCTTCCTGATTTCGGATGAGTTTGCCGAACTTAAGCAGAACCAACCGGACTTTATGGCAGAGTTAGTATCTACGGCACGTATCGGACGTTCTCTTGGAATTCACTTGATTCTAGCGACACAAAAACCATCTGGTGTGGTTAATGACCAAATCTGGTCTAACTCTCGCTTCAAGCTGGCTCTTAAGGTAGCAGACCGAGCGGACTCACAGGAGATGCTTCGTACACCAGATGCGGCGGATATTACCCAGTCAGGACGTGCTTATCTGCAAGTCGGAAACAACGAGGTTTACGAGCTCTTCCAGAGTGCTTGGTCGGGAGCTGAGTATCAACCTGAAAAGGACAAACAAGGTATCGAGGATCACACTATCTATGCTATCAATGACTTAGGACAGTATGAAATCCTAAATGATGATCTATCAGGACTTGAAGAGACTGAGGATATCAGACAGGTACCAACAGAGCTAGATGCCATTGTAGGCTATATCCACGACCTAGTAGTAGAAGAAGGCATCCCTGCCTTACCACAACCATGGTTACCACCGTTGAGTGAGGTCATGTTTGCACAAGACTATGATGAGATAAGCTTTAAAGAATATTGGAATCATCCTAGTCAGTTGGTTGCTTCTGTAGGGCTTCTTGACATTCCAAGTCAACAAAGACAGGTTGTTGGAACTTACGATATTCTTAGGGATGGGAACTTAGCAGTCTTTGGTGGTCCTGGTATGGGTAAATCTAACTTACTTCAAACTCTAACTATGGACTTGGCACGTAAAAACACACCCGAGGCTCTCCATGTCTATCTCTTTGATTTTGGGACCAATGCGCTCTTCCCACTGCGTAAATTACCACACGTGGCTGATTTCCTAACAGCAGACCAAGAGGAGAAGCTTGGTAAGTTTATGGTTCTACTCAAAGCAGAGATGGCTAAACGTAAGAAGCTCTTTGCTCAGCATGATGTTAATAGCAAGGCTATGTATGAGGAGATGACAGGGAAATCCCTTCCTCAAATCGTCGTAATCATTGATAATTACGAAGGACATAAGGAAATCCAAAATGCTAACCTCAGGACAGATATGGATAATTTCTTCCTAACTCTTAGCCGAGATGGCTTTAGCTTTGGAATCTCAATCATTGCTACAGGAAACCGTTCAATCGCTATTCGTGGAGCTATCCTCTCTAACTTTAGGAGTCGGATGGTGCTCAAGTTAACTGATGACGGTGATGTGCGAAACCTTATAGGGGCACGACCAGCCTATGCTATGGAAGAGATTCAAGGGCGAGGTGTCATGCGTTATGGAGATGATATCGAAGTGGTTCAAGTCTTTCTCTCTAACAAGGGCATGGACGACATACAACGTCTTCATGAACTTCAAGAGGAGATTACTGCCATGGCAGATAGTTGGGACGGTCCTAAACCAAGAGCCATCCCAATCATGCCAGAACAGATTAGTTTTGAAGCCTTTAGGGATATGGACACCGTTCAGGATGCTACGAAAGCAGATCGCTTGACCCTTGGTATCACCTATGCTGACGTAGAAGCTTTTAGTCTAGAGTTGAGTCGCTTCAAGCACTTGCTATACACATCAGACAGAGTAGCGAACCTACAAAATATAACCAAACACCTGATTCGATCGGTTAACCTAGTTAACCCAAGTAGACTCATGGTGCTTGATACAGAAGAAGCCTACATAGATTACAAACCATACTTTACTGACTACTATGGTCAGGATGCAGAGATGGAAACTGTCTATGTGGAAATTATTACAGAAATCTATCGTCGAATGGATAGTGTAACAGAAGATGAAAAGACATGGTTTGTCTTCATTCCAAACATGGAGAAATTTGCGACCCAGACCAAGTTAAATGGGGAGCAACTTAACTTTGTTCTTGACAAGGCACCTAAAGTGGGAATTTACTTCTTCTTTGGAGGCATGTCAAGCTACTTGATAAATGGTATTTCAGATGTTGCCAAGGCAATGCGCAATAATGTCCAATACTTCCTATTTGGTATGCGCATGATGGATCAGGCTATCTTGCCGAAGGTCTTTAACTCGAAAGAGCCTTATCCAGAACCTGATGTTGCCTATCTCCATGATAGAAAAGCGGAGAGATTGATGAAACTCTCGGATTTACAAGAAAGTGAGGGCTGAGCCCATGAAAAGATTAAGACTAGCCCTAGTGGCTATCCTAACTATCGTAATACTAGGAGGATGTGGACTAATGATAAATTATAGAGGAAAACTTGAGAGTAAAATAGGCCCTGCAGCGGAGAAAGTGTACCCTACTAAGAATTTATATGAGTTGTTCGATACCTTCCCCAAAGGGTTTACCATTCGTGTGAGTGACAGTTATGAACAGGATGGGGGTTTTATGTATCGTAGAATAGAGTTATATGGAAAACCAAAGAATAAGCGTATAGAGGGATATGTTTCATTAAGTAATGAAGACAAAGAACTTGAACGTGCTAACCTTGTTTATTCACCAAATGGGAAGTTAAGTGCAGATAACTCAAATTACTCAGATGAGTTACTTCCTTATAAGGAATTTTTATTTCAAAAGTTAACATTGAATAAAAAAGTCTTTTCTAAACTAAAAGTGATTTCTAAATCTTATAATTGGGATACAGGAAAAGGTGAAATAGAATACAGTATCAAGGATAAGGATATTAATAAATTCTTACACCTAGATAAGGACGAAGAGGTTACCATGTCTGTTACAGCAGATAGTAGTCTATTATCAGATGATGATGTGTTATCAGACGGTAATTTTTTCTTACCAATTTGGTTTTATCAGAATCAACCGAAATATCGGCATACAGAAGGTATTGTAGGTAGTCTGGAGGAAGAAAATAATGACTAATACAACTAATACAGATACTGCTTATGCTTCTGCCTTAGCTTATGACTTTGAAGCTGCAGATAAAGCAGGTAATACAAGTAACAAAGAGAAGATTTCTTATGTTACAGATAAACTTAAGACAGATATTCCTTCGAACCTAGAATTTCTAGAATCAGATCGAGATGCCTCTACAGGAACTGCAGCATCGGCATTTAAGGATAGAGACACCGGGGAAATCATAATTGCTTATACCGGAACTAACCTTGAAGTTGACCCCGACAAAGATGTAACAACCGATCTTCTTAGTATTGGTGCTGGTAAAGGTTATCACTATGAGGAGGCTTATAATTTTTATGATAAAATTGCTGCTAAGTATGGTTCAGAAAACATTACATTGGCAGGTCATTCTCTTGGAGGAAATGTAGCTCAACGTGTGGCATTAAAATACAATGTAGGTAATACAGTAGTTTATAATTCTGCACCTCTGTATGTTGAGAATGGATCTGGTTCTATTGCATTAGCAACATCAGGAGTGGGGACTGGGGCTGGAGTAGTTACTGGACCTATAGGGCCTATGGTAGGAGACTTAGCAAGTAGTGGCGTTCTCCTTTATTCTTTGATTAATTCAGGACAGATTGCTGAAAACGTTGATAGTATCAACAGAGATAAGGAAAATTTTACGGGTAATGTAACTCGAATTACCACTGAAGGAGATCCTCTAAATAATGTAACTCGTAATACAGGGGGAGTTTATATTGGGGACGAATATATATTAGATAATTCTGGTGGACATAGAATTACAGATATTCTGAAAAGTGATGATCAACTTTCTCAAATCAATAAACTTCTATATGATCCTTATCTTGAAGCTCAAGCGCAGAGAACTCTCATTAGTGCTCCTACTAATGTAAAAACTGATATGTCATCTCTTAAGCAACTGGTTGAAGAGTTTAAAACAAACGATAACCAAGGTCAGACTGCAGATAGTAGTGGTCTGACTGGTTCAGAAAAGATTTATGTTGACTATCTGCAAGCGAATTCAATTTCTGGTGGACTAGTGTCCGTTGCAAGTGCAGCAGTTGTTTTAGTTGAAGCTAAAGAGAAAGTAGCTGTTAGTGAGGCAGAAAAACTCTTACAAAATCTAGAGAAGCCTTTTGCAACACTTTTATCAGATGATGAGGTTAAGGCGGCCTATAAAGAAGGTGGTGTAGATGAGACCACTATTGTAGAAGATGTTAAAACCTACTGTGCTAAAAAGAAAAAGAATTTTAGCGATTTATCTGAGACGTTTACTGGTATTCAAGGACGTATTTCAAGTGGTATTCAGGAGTTGGTTCAGACAGATGCAGATTTGGCGGGGTTAATCAATGAGCGGACAGTATAATATTCAAAATGAAATAAGAGTTGGGAAGAAACGTTTAGAAACGATTGAGGAAACGTATAGAAAATCGCGTAACAAAATTGAAGAAACTTACCAGTCCTATATTGATGTTAAAGATAGTCTGCAACATATGGTTGATGAGAGTCATGAAGAACTCTTTAGAGTGATGGGTTCTCTATCTGGTGTATCGGAGGAAAATTACCAAAAAGCCCTGACTGAACTTGCAATGTTTCGTGAAGCTACTGATATGATTTATCAAGAGAGGACTCACGATTTAGATGAGGAATTAGATCACTTGGATACTGAGTATCGTAAAGAGCGTAACAATCAGGAAGACAAACTAGATGAACTATATTTACGATTACGTAAGCTAGAAAATGAAGGAGAGAACCGATGAGTTTGTGGGATACCGTTTGTCAGAATGTATCAAATGTTTTTGATTCTGTAAAAGAAGGTTCAAAGGCAGTCAAAGATGCTTTAATCAAGGCAAAGAAGGAAGCAGATAAAGCGACAATACGCAATGTTATGGCACCAGCCAAAATTGCTGCTCGTGATGGTATTAAGAAGACTTTTGATAGTGAAGTAGAAACAATAGCAACAAGTACAAAGTCAAGTATTGCAAGTATTGCAAGTCAACTTAGTTCAGCGATGAGTGGGCAATTCTCTAACTCTGTTCAAGAGTCGATTAATACAGAAAACGAAAAATGGGGTGGAGGTTTCACTGAAAGTTACGGTCCTGGTGAAGCAGGTAAAGGAAATAGTGTGGCAAACTTCCAGAAATTGGACGAAAAAAACCGATGATTACCCATATTTACTAATAACTATAGCCTTCGTTATTCTATAATTGAAGCTGACAATCAAAGTAGACACAAGTAGTTTACGAAGGAAACTTCTTTCACTTGGTTTGCATTTTATGTAAAGTTTGTTATAGAAAGTTGTTTTCTATCTTGTTATTTAATATTGGCCCCAGCCCCTGGCTGGGGTTTTCTAATACCTAAATCCTAATAATTTTGTCCCTCTCATAATGTCATGAAAGCTTATTTTCCATGGTATAATGGATATTGTAGTCTGTATTCAGAATATTTTGATAAATGATTTAGCGAAGATTATTTATAATGGAGAGATGATACTTACAGTCGTTATTCTATCGATTCTGTAGATTGGATTGTTGTGGCTACAGGATATGACTCTGCGTCTGCAGGCTTTTACAGTGACCTCGCTGATTTGGAAACAAACCTATCTACTGGTCTTGGACAGGTAACAAGTGCCATGTCTAATTTCAAAGGAAAGTTTACAGTACCTAAAAGTAAAGATATGGCTTGGGCTAAGGCATCCAATAAAAAATGGGATCAGCGTGCAAAAGTTATTGAGCGCATGAATAGTCAACAGCCCTTTGATTCAGAATTTCTCTCAGAGGTTTCCGACTATATGGGGGGAGATTATAACACTGAAAAAGAAATCTTGGTCTATGACACCATGTATGGTTATGCCATCTATAAAGTGGCTCTCAACGTTTCAAAAGATGGTAAGGTGAATCTATCTACAGAAGATGGTAAAGTAACAGGAGTGTCATCGGGAAATGCTAGTGTTGATATTGAAAACGGTAAGGTCAAGGGTGGAAAGGTTAATAGTAAGGAATCAAAATCCAATTTTGGGAATGGCTTTGTAGTAGGTTCTAGTTCAAGCCTTGCTTTATCTGGAACCGGAGCTTCGAATTCTAGTACGACTACAGTGGAAAAGAATGGCAAGAAGACTACAGTAACTGTTGAGAATGGTGTTAAGGAGCGTCATGGAAACATGGCATACTATAATAAAACAACAGAAAAAACTAGCCTAGATAGAAAGATAGCAGATACGGATGTGACCTCGGAGTTGAGTACTTCTAAAGAGTTGGGACTATACCAGTCATACAATCCAACAGGTTTTGCCCCAGTGACAGCTAAAGTCCATGAGTTTGATTGGGGAACTAAAGTGCAACCAGCTATAAATGTAGCTGGGGCTGCTATAGGAGCATATTATGATACTAAAGCTCAGATGGGTGAATTTATTTGGGAAAATAAAGGTACTATTGCAGGCATAATACTTACAGGTGCGTTAGGGGTTGCTGCAGTAACAGTTGGTAGTCCGGCATTAGCTACCGCCGGAGTCGTTGTTGGTTTATTGTCCATACTAGATAACGGAAATGATAAAGGAGTATAGAGAATGAAAAGATGGTATATTAAAAAAATATCAAAGCAATCTGCTACTAGTATTGTATCAACTATTGAGAAGCTATTTACTTCATCACTAATATTTTTATTACTAATGGTGCCTTTTGTATTTTATTTGCAATTAACTGATAGTGATCTTCTATATGTCCTCTTTTTTGTTATTTGCGTTCCTATAATGTGGCTTATCCTAGTTTTTATCTCTAATCCATATGTAAATGTACTAAACTATGTCTTGCAAGAAGATGTCGACTTAGATAAATATGTTAATATATTGAGACTCTTGCCTAGAGAAAGCAAAAATAAAAAATTTAAGAGAGAATACAGTCAAGCAAGTTTACTTGCTGAGGGACGGTATCAATATTTGAAAGGCAATTTCGAGCAGTCATTAAGATTTTTGAATCAAGTTGATTTCTCGATGATATCTAAGAGACACAAGAACATATATATGGATCAATTTAAGTATTATACGTTTTTGAATGAGTTAAATATAAAAAAGATAAGTGAACCCAGCCTTATTCCATCTTTCATCGATGAAAAATTAGATGTACAACTAAGAGCTATTTCGAATGTTGTTAATGGAGAAAAAACGGATTATTTTTCTGTCTGGAGTCCTGAATGGAAACTAGAAAAGATTATGAAAAATTATTACTCAGCCCTCAACCACCTCAACCAAAACCAACCCGAAGAAGCTAAGGCTTGCTTCAAAGAAATCGTCAACGAAAATCCAGAGCTCTTTTACGTGAAAGAGGCTAAGAAGTATTTGGGAGAGGCGGTGTAGTTGTCACATGAGTGGCAGCTTTTTTCTATCTTGTTATTTATCCCCTTCCTCCTATAATCTTTATCTATCACCTCTTAGTTTTTTAGTATTAGACGACTAGGGGTGAAGGTGGTACACTACTATCAAAAACTATTAAAGAAAGTATCGAGGAATATAGATATGAAAAAATGGCTTGCAGGTTTAGGGATTCTTGGCTTGTCAGTTTTGACTTTGGCTGCTTGTGGAAACAAGAGTGACAGTAAGGCATCTGGTGAAAAGCAGACGATTACTGTTGCGACGGATTCTGATACGGCGCCTTTCACTTTCAAAAAAGGTGATGACTTCAAGGGGTATGATATTGATTTGGTCAAGGCTATTTTCAAGGATTCGGACAAGTATGAGGTCAAGTTTGTGACGACGCCTTTTGATTCCATCTTGACAGGGGTGGATTCTGGACGTTATCAGATTGCGGCTAATGACTTCAACTACAATGAAGAGCGTGAGCAGAAATATGGTTTCTCAGATCCGATTTCACGTTCTAACTACGCTATTACCAGTGCTGAGGGTACCAAGTATACTAGCCTAGACGATTTGTCTGGTAAGACGACAGAGGTGCTTCCTGGTTCTAACTATGCTCAGTTGCTTGAAAATTGGAACCACGCCAATGAAGATAAGAAACCAATTACAATCAACTATGCATCTAGCTCAACTGGTCTTTCAACACGTATCCAACACATTCAAGAAGGAAAAATTGATTTTATCCTTTACGATGCTATTTCCTCTGAATACATTGTCAAAGATCAGGGCTATAAGTTGGCTGTAAACAAGATTAAAGACGATATCGGTATGAAGACTGATGGTCTTGAATATCTTCTTTTCTCAAAAGATAAGCAAGGTAAGGAACTCAAGACTTTTGTCAATAAGCGTATTAAAGAGCTCAAGAAGGATGGAACCCTTGCCAAACTCAGCAAGGAATATTTCGGTGGCGATTACGTCAGTGATTTGAAATAAGACTGTTAAAAGTTGAGACTGCCGTCTCAGCTTTTTGACGTTAATAAAGCTGAATTATCAGTGATATGATTTCCTTATCACTATGATAAGAAAAGACTATTTCACAGACTTTCTGAGTCGTGCTAAAATGAATACTATAGAATTTATATAAGAAATAAAGATGGTTAGCGCTTGGCTAACCTACTTTTTTAGATAGAAAGGGTAACATTGTGAAAAAGAGTATTGAAGCATTTAATCGGTCACCTTGGTACCTCCAAGTTGTCTTTGGCTTAATTGGTTTAGCAGTAGTTGTTGCTTTGGCTATTCCCTTATCATGGTTAGTGGAAATCCTTTGGGGTTATATTTTGCAATTGGTTGCAATTGTCTTCAAATGGATTGCATCTTGGATGCCAGCTGGTAAGCTCTTCTCATGGAAGGCTGTCTTTGATGCGGTTCCTAAGATTGTAGAACGCTTGCCTTTAACCTTGGGCTTGACCATTGCAGGTGCCTTCTTTGGTTTGATTTTGGCCCTCGTCTTTGCGGTGGTTAAGATTAACCGAGTACGTATCCTTTATCCGATTCAAGCCGTTTTTGTGAGTTTCTTGCGTGGGACACCAATTCTTGTCCAACTCATGTTGACTTACTATGGTATTCCACTCTTCCTTCGGTACTTGAATGGTGAGTTTGGCTTGGACTGGAACATTAATGAGATTCCGCCAGCTATCTTTGCCATTACAGCCTTTGCCTTTAACGAAGCGGCTTACATGAGTGAAACCATCCGTGCGGCGATTCAAGCTGTGGATGATGGAGAAATCGAAGCTGCCCGTTCTCTTGGGATGACATCAGCACAGGTCTACCGTCGTGTCATTATTCCAAATGCGGCGGTTATTGCGACACCAAGTCTGATTAACAGTTTGATTGGTTTGACTAAGGGAACATCACTTGCCTTTAGTGCAGGTATCGTCGAAATGTATGCGCAGGCTCAAATTTTGGGTGGTGCTGACTACCGTTACTTTGAACGTTATATCTCAGTAGCTCTCGTTTACTGGGGCATCTCAATCTTGATTGAAAATATTGGTCGTTCGGTTGAAAATCATATGGCCATTAAGGCACCTGAAGTAACTGACATTTCTGGAATTGGAGGTGACCGCTAATGATTAGCATCAAAAATTTGACCAAGGAATTTTCAGGGCAAAAGGTTCTTGATGGGATTAACTTCGATATCGAAAAAGGCGAAGTGGTAGCGCTTGTCGGTGCCTCTGGTGCAGGTAAGTCAACCATCCTTCGTAGCTTAAACTATTTGGAACAACCTGATTCTGGTACCATTGCCATTGATGATTTTAAGGTGGATTTCGAAACAATTACCAAAGAACAAATCCTTACCCTTCGTCGTAAGTTGGCCATGGTATTTCAACAGTTTAACCTCTTTGAACGTCGTACAGCCTTGGATAATGTTAAGGAAGGGCTTAAGATTGTTAAGAAGCTTTCTGACGAAGAAGCTACCAAGATTGCGAAAGAAGAGCTCGCTAAGGTTGGGCTGTCTAATCGTGAAAATCACTACCCACGTCACTTGTCAGGTGGTCAAAAGCAACGTGTGGCCTTGGCCCGTGCTCTTGCCATGAAGCCTGATGTGCTCTTGCTTGACGAACCGACATCTGCCCTTGACCCTGAGTTGGTTGGTGAGGTTGAAAAATCAATCGCTGATGCGGCTAAGTCAGGTCAGACTATGATTTTGGTTAGTCACGACATGAACTTTGTTTATCAAGTGGCTGACAAGGTGCTCTTCCTTGAAAAAGGGCATATTCTTGAACAAGGAACACCTGAAGAACTTTTCAACCATCCAAAAGAAGAAAGAACGAAAGAATTTTTCGCTTCTTAATTCAAAACAATATCTTTAAGATGGGATTTTTGTTACAATAGAAAAAGGTGATGCGGCAGGACTCCATTTTTAGTCCATAGTCGGATTCTGTAAGGATGATTAGGAGCTTTTGGAATTTTTGAAGACGGCCCCGAAAGTCCAATCAGATACTGCCTTCGGCAGTTATTACTAATCGGATTCAGAGGTTGGAGAATGTTGTCTCAGCCTTTTCTATTTCTCACTTTAGGATGATTTATGTTATTAAATATTTTTAAATTTTACCTTTTGGGCCTTGTGATTGCTTTCTTTATGTGCTTGGTGATTGGTGCCTTTTGGCTTGGATGGCGTGCCCTACGTCGTGCTGACAAGACAGTTAAGGAGCGACAAGGTGCCCTCTATGATGCTATCATGATGTCGATGGTTTCGATTCCTGTCTTGGCTTTTGCTTTTATGGCAATCCTCATCGTACTGAATGCATAATACTAGCTTTGATGGCCTATTAGGTGTAAGATATCTCTACAAGAAATGCGTAAAAGGAGTGACTCATGTACGATACGATTATTATTGGAGCTGGTCCTGCAGGGATGACAGCAGCGCTATATGCAGCCCGTGCCAACCTTAAAGTGGCAACTTTGGAGCAAGGTGCTCCCGGCGGACAGATGAATAACACGTCTGAGATTGAAAATTACCCTGGCTTTGAAAATATCTCTGGTCCAGAATTGTCTATGAAGATGTTCGAACCTTTGGAAAAATTGGGCGTTGAAAATCTTTACGGTATTGTGTCTGGTATTGAGGACAAGGGTGACTATAAAGTCGTCAAAACTGGTGACGAGGAGTACCAAACCAAGACAGTTATCATTGCGACGGGTGCCAAACATCGTCACATCGGTGTTGCTGGTGAAGAAGAGTACAACAGCCGTGGGGTTTCTTACTGTGCGGTATGTGATGGGGCTTTCTTCCGTAATCAAGACCTCTTGGTCGTTGGTGGTGGTGACTCTGCCGTTGAAGAAGGAATTTATTTGACACGCTTTGCCAATAGCGTGACCATTGTTCACCGTCGTGATGAATTGCGTGCCCAAAAGGTTCTTCAAGACCGTGCCTTCGCCAATGAAAAGGTCAAGTTTATCTGGGATTCTGTCATTGAAGAAATCAAGGGCGATGACATCAAGGTTCGCAGTGTTGATATCAAGAATGTCAAAACGGGTGAGGTGACTAACCACGAATTCGGTGGTGTCTTTGTTTATGTCGGACTTGATCCGGTTTCAGATTATGTGGCAGGTCTGGGTATCACTGACCAAGCTGGTTGGGTTATTACAGATGATAAGATGGCGACAAGTATTCCTGGTATCTTTGCCATTGGGGATGTTCGTCAGAAAGACCTTCGCCAAATCACAACAGCCGTAGGGGATGGTGCCACAGCTGGTATCGAAGCCTACAACTACGTGACTGCACTTGGTGATAAGTAAAATAAATGAAAACTCGGGAGGCTCTCGAGTTTTTTGTGTTCGTGAGCTTGTCTTTAGTTTGTCTAGCATCCTTTGGAGCAACATCTATGTGTGGTTTTTTGGTATAATAGAAAAGTCTTACTAAAAATCAGTAAAAATGAGGTGACCAACTTGCGTGTTGTAGCAGGTGATTTTGGCGGGCGTCCGCTTAAAACGTTAGAAGGCAAAACGACTCGTCCAACAACGGACAAGGTCAAGGGTGCCATTTTCAATATGATTGGTCCTTTCTTTGATGGAGGGCGTGTTTTGGATCTCTTTTCTGGGAGCGGTAGTCTGGCCATTGAGGCTATTAGTCGTGGCATGTCGTCTGCTGTCCTCGTGGAAAAAGACCGTCGGGCACAAGCTATTATTCAGCAAAATATTAAGATGACCAAGAGTGAGAAGCAGTTCCAGCTTTTGAAGATGGATGCGGCGCGTGCATTGACGCAATTGACAGGTCAGTTTGACTTGGTGCTTTTAGATCCGCCTTATGCCAAAGAGCAGATTGTGGCTAATATTACTCAGTTAGAGGAGCAAGGGCTCTTGGCTGAAGAGGTGATGTTGGTTTGCGAGACAGATAAGGCTGTGGACCTGCCTGAAGAAATTTCAAACTTTGGGATTTGGAAGCAGAAAACCTATGGTATCAGTAAGGTGACCGTTTACGTGCGCTAGGTACCTGTAGAGGGTGTAGAAAGGAAATGCGATGACCAAGATTGCTATGTTTACGGGGTCTTTTGATCCGATTACCAATGGGCATATGGATATCATTGCCAGAGCCAGCAAGCTCTTTGACGAGCTTTATATTGGCCTTTTTTATAATAAAAACAAGCAGGGCTTCTGGGATGTTGCGACTCGCAAGCGTATCTTGGATGAGGTTGTGGCAGATTTTCCCAATGTCAAGGTCATAACGGCTCACGATAGTCTGGCTGTAGATGTTGCCAGAGACCTTGGCGTGACCTATTTGGTTCGAGGCCTTCGTAATGCGACAGATTTTGACTATGAGGCCAATATGGACTATTTCAATAAGGGGCTGGCGCCTGAGCTTGAAACGGTTTATTTGATTGCTAGTCATGAGGTGACACCAGTCTCCTCAAGTCGTGTGCGTGAGTTGATTTATTTTGAGGGGGACATTAGTTCTTATGTTCCGCAAGCAGTTGTTAAGGAAGTGGAGGCCAAGCGTGGCAAACAAGACAAAATCTAAATCGCTATTAGGGAAAATGTGGCGGATTAAGTGGTGGCTCTTAGGTATTTTTACGGTACTTTTCCTCCTTTTTGCCCTCTTTTTCCCGCTCAATAATTACTATGTGGAGCTTCCGGGTGGTGCTTTTGATACCAAGGAAGTCTTGACTGTGGATAAGAAAGCCGATGATTCAAAAGGTTCCTACAATTTTGTGGCGGTGGCCCAGACCAAGGCGACCTTGGCCCTCATGCTCTATGCTCAGCTCAATGATTTCGCTAAGCTTCAAACGGCTGAAGAGGCAACGGGTAATTACTCTGATGAAGATTACATGCGTATCAACCAATTTTACATGGAGACTTCCCAAAACCAAGCCATTTATCAGGGCTTGACGCTGGCTGGTAAGAAGGCGAGCTTAGACTATATGGGTGTCTATGTGCTTCAGGTCAATGATGATTCCAGCTTCAAGGGCGTTCTTAACATTGCGGATACGGTGACGGCTGTCAATGACAAGACCTTTAATAATTCGGCTGATTTGATTAAATACGTTCAGGGACTTAAGCTGGGTTCAAAGGTTAAAGTCACTTACACAACAAATGACAAATCAAAGTCGGCCACAGGTAAGATTATCAAGATTGCCAATGGAAAAAATGGTATTGGTATCGGCTTGACGGACCATACCGAGGTCAAGAGTTCTGAAAACGTTAAGTTTAAACTTGATGGTGTCGGTGGACCAAGTGCGGGTCTTATGTTTACCTTGGCTATTTACGACCAGGTGTCTGGTCAAAACCTCAAGGATGGTCGTAAGATTGCTGGAACGGGAACCATTGAAAAGGATGGTTCTGTCGGTGACATTGGTGGAGCCTACCTCAAGGTAAAATCAGCGGTCGATAGCGGTGCGGACATTTTCTTCGTGCCAAACAACCCAGTAACCAAGGAAATGAAAAAGGCTGATCCAGATGCCAAAACCAACTATCAAGAGGCTAAGGAAGCTGCCAAGAAACTGGGAACCAAGATGAAAATCGTTCCTGTAAAAACAGCCCAAGAAGCTATTGATTATTTGAAAAAGACGAAATAAGAAGAGAGAGTAGGACAGGCAGAAATCCTTGATTTTTGTCTCTGTCTTACCCTCTTTTTTAGGTCAAAGTGTTATAATAGTCCTTATGAAAAAACGTTATAGAACAGTTAATGATTACTATCGTGAGCTTTTTGGCGAAAAGATTTTCAAACTACCAATAGATGCGGGCTTTGATTGCCCCAACCGTGATGGCACAGTGGCCCACGGTGGCTGTACCTTTTGTACGGTTTCGGGATCTGGGGATGCCATTGTAGCTCCTGAGGCACCGATTCGTGAACAGTTTTACCATGAGATTGACTTCATGCACCGCAAGTGGCCAGAAGTTCAGAAATATCTGGTTTATTTTCAAAACTTTACCAATACCCATGCGCCGCTTGAGGTTATCAAGGACCGCTATGAACAGGCCATCAATGAGCCTGGTGTTGTTGGGGTTAATATCGGTACCCGTCCAGACTGTTTGCCAGACGATGTGATTGATTATTTAGCAGAACTCACAGACCGTATGCACGTGACCGTTGAACTTGGACTGCAGACCACTTATGAAGAAACGTCAGAGCTCATTAACCGAGCACACAGCTATGATCTCTATGTAGAGACGGTTAAGCGTGTGCGTGAGCGTGCGCCCAAGGCTGAGATTGTATCGCATTTGATTAATGGTTTGCCAGGAGAAACCCACGAGATGATGGTGGAAAATGTTCGCCGTTGTGTGACGGATAATGACATTCAGGGGATTAAACTCCACCTCCTTCATTTGATGACCAATACCCGTATGCAAAGAGACTACCACGAGGGGCGCCTGAAATTGCTGAGTCAGGAAGAGTATGTGTCAATCATCTGTGACCAGTTGGAAATCATTCCTAAGGATATCGTCATTCACCGCATCACCGGCGATGCACCCCGAGACATGCTGATTGGTCCTATGTGGAGTCTCAACAAGTGGGAAGTTCTTAATGCCATTGACAAGGAGATGGAACGTCGTGGCTCATGGCAAGGCTGTAAAGTAGCCAAGGAAAAGGAGAAAGAAGCATGATGAAACGTCCGATTCAGATGTCCCATGACTTTCTAGCTCAAGTGCTGGATGATGAGAGTATCGCTGTTGATGCGACTATGGGAAATGGCAATGATACCGCCTTTTTAGCTGGTCTTGCCAAGAAGGTCTATGCCTTTGACGTGCAGGAGCAGGCGCTTGAAAAGACCGGTCAACGCTTGTCAGATTTGAAAATTGACAATGCAGAACTCATTTTAGATGGGCATGAAAATCTAGACCGATATGTCACGGAACCTATTCGAGCTGCTATTTTCAATCTGGGCTATCTGCCATCTGCAGACAAGACTGTCATCACCAAGCCCCACACGACTCTTGAGGCTATTGAGAAAATTCTTGACCGCTTAGAAGTTGGTGGTCGCTTAGCGATTATGATTTACTACGGTCATGATGGTGGCGATATGGAGAAAGATGCTGTGCTTGAGTATGTCATTGGTTTGGACCAACGTGTTTTCACAGCCATGCTTTACCAACCCCTCAATCAAATTAATACCCCACCATTTTTGGTGATGCTGGAGAAATTACAATGATTACAGACATTAAAGAAAAATTGGCGGAGATGCAGGCCAAATATATCGATAAGCAAAGTGCCGAGGACACCTTGAAAAAAGTCGAAAACCGTAAAACGGCAAAAATTAAGAAAAAGCTGGCTAGTCTTGAGGTAGAACGTTGCCATAAACTTTTGGCCAAGGAAGATGTGACGTCTATTGATAAAAAAATCAGTAAGCAAAAAGAATTATTTTCAAATTGTTGCCATAAAGAAAATTAGGAGGAGCTATGCATCTATCATCGGCTTTACTGGTTCTTCTTTTTAGCTTGATCTTATCGAACGTTATCAACCGTATCTTTCCACGACTTTCTCTGCCCTTGATTCAAATTATTTTTGGAGTGGGCATTGGTTTACTTTTCAAAGGTCGTGTTTTTGAGCTTGAAACAGAACTCTTTCTAGCTTTTATCATCGCTCCCTTGCTTTTCCGAGAGGGGGAAGAGAGTGACATTACCAGCATACTACGTAACTGGAAATTGATTCTATTTCTGATTTTTCCAGTCATCTTCGTATCGACATTGGGAATCGGTTATCTGGCTAAGTCCATCCTGCCTGTATCAGTGCCTCTATCTGCCTGTCTAGCTATTGGAGCAGCCCTTGGACCGACTGACTTTGTGGCCTATTCAGCTATTTCCAAACGCTTCAGTTTTCCAAAGTGGATAGGTTATATTTTGCAGGGTGAAGGGCTTTTGAACGATGCTTCAGGTCTGGTTGCTTTTCAAGTAGCGGTGACTGCCTTGACAACGGGAGCCTTTTCGCTTCTTGATGCTAGTTGGAATTTGTTCCTTTCCGTTATGGGGGGCTTTCTGGTCGGCTTAATCACCGCCCTCCTTAATCGGCTTTTCTTGACTATCCTGGACAATATGGATGCAGCAGATGTCACTGGGGCACTCCTACTAGAACTTGTGCTCCCTATTGCCTCTTACTTTGTTGCGGAGGAGATTCATGTCTCGGGCATTATTGCCGTAGTAGTGGCTGGTATTTCTCTAGCCAGCCGTTTCAAAAAAATTACGGTTTTTGATGCCAAATTGGATAGTATTTCGCATACCATTTGGGGAACCATTACCTTTATGCTAAATGGTATGGTCTTCTTCCTTTTGGGGACGGAATTACCAACCTTGGCCATGCCCGTTCTGCAAAGTAGCACCTACGATAATCTCTGGTTGCTGCTAGCAATCGTGCTTTTGACAGCGACTATGTTTGCCATTCGATTTGTCATGATTAGTGCGGTATTTGCCCAAAGAGCCTGGAAAAACAAAAGACCCCTAAAAAGAATTTGGAAGAGTGCTACTCTTCTGACCTTCTCTGGGGTTAAGGGAACAGTGTCCATTGCGACGATTCTCTTGCTTCCTCTCGCCGATATGACGACATTAGAACATAGCCTTCTACTCTTTACAGTAGCGGGTGTCACCCTCTTAAGTTTTTTAACAGGCATTTTAGTCCTACCAAAATTGGCAACGGAGTCAGCCCATACAACCAACCACTATATGCAGATTGCTATTTTGAATGATGTCGTTGGAGAGCTTGGGAAGGACCTGAAGCAGTCTAAGCATCAGGGTGCTGTTTACGCCACTATTGACAATTATAATCAACGTCTGGAAAACCTCATCTTGGAACAAGAGTCCAATGATGTCAAAGAAGAGCTGGCCAATATCCGTGTCATGATTATGGAAATTGAGAGTGAAGGGTTAGAGTATGCCTACAAGAAGGGGCAACTTTCAGAACTCGAATACAACCTCTATCAGCGTTATATCAAGGGCTTGGAGCGTCGTATTAACCGTGGCTTCGTCTCCAGCCTTTCCTATGCCTTCGTTGTCTTTGTGCGAGGCCTACGTAGGCTCCTGCACCTTGCCTTTACCTTTAAATTTCATCTTGGCAAGGAGGAGACGTTACGAGCTCCTCGTTTAACAGAGGAAAATCGTGATCACATGGCGGAGCTTTATTTGACAAATACTGAGCAAGTATTGGAAGCTCTAAGTAATCTGGAAGGTGTCTATCACTCCGACCTCTTGTCTTATCTAAAGCGTGGCCGTTTACAAGAGGCCGAGATTATCCAGTCAGGAGCCTTTGTTGAGCGGGTTATCACCCACCTTAGTCCTGACAATATCGACGAGATGTTGCGAGGCTACTATTTGGAACGTAAAGTAATCAACGAATATGAACAAGATGAGTTAATCTCTAGCCGCTACGCCAAACAGCTTCGTAAGGAGGTCAATACTTTGGAAGATTACTC
>OATQ01000247.1_pt1 | contig 34342 bp, 32 predicted proteins | sample 1495061 | NCBI WGS metagenome assembly OATQ01 (sample SAMEA2579979, study PRJEB22360) | human gut metagenome
TTACCTTTGCATTTGGATTATACAAAGGTCATTATACTTATCCTATGGTGGCGCAATTTTCAACTGGAATATTGGCGCACTTTTCAATTAGTATCTACATATTATAAACTTACTTTTGAAATTCTTGTTCCACTTTTACCGTTACATACATCTGGTTACGGCTTGTGGGATTGTCCGGCTCCGTCATTTCCAATACCCCTGCACCAATCATCGGATTGATATAGACCTCCATAAGATTTTCCCTATCTTTCAATCCTAAATGTTGCAAAATATCAGATAGGGATTGCGGCTCAACACAGAACTCCAAGATTTGCTCTTTTCTCAAATCCTGCTTGCGAGGTTTTCTTGTCGGGTTTTCATCCCTAACTGCAAGGTCAGCACAACATAGTCCGGACGTGTTTCCTCGGCTACAGTAGGAAGCGGCCAACCCAAAGACTGCCAACCGCTCACAATCTTATCCACACCGCTACCGGCTTTCTCGGCACGCCCCAGACACATGAACATCTAAGTGAGTAGATTGGCAGCAAAGCGAGTGCAGGAAACCGGAACGCTAAAAATACCGAATAAGACCCACACGGCACTATAATATGTTGGCATTCTGCCCTGTATATCCCGTATTTTTCGTACCTTTGCGGCACAAAAACGTATGTATATGGAACAACAGGTTATCCCATCGGATTATACACAATATGCAGAGGCAGTAGAGATAATCAAACATGCCATCGAACGCTGCCGGTATAGAAGTGCGGCTGCGGTCAACAAAGAAACTCTCTCGTTGTATTTTGGAGTGGGGAAATTCGTGTCTGAAAATTCCCGCATCGGCTGTTGGGGTACTAAAGCATTGCCTACCATATCAAAGCTCCTTCAACGGGAGTTGCCCGGTCTGCACGGCTTTTCTGAATCGGGGTTGAAACGGATGCGCTCATTCTATGAGGAATGGAGGACGTTTTTAATTCGTCCAACAGTGTTGGGCGAATTGGAAAACCATTCGTCGGAAAAGGGTACGGCTTTAATTCATCCAACAGCGTTGGGCGAATTGGATATTGACGAGCATCTACTGCTGCAACTTATCGGGCAACCGGTCAATACCGAATTTACCTGGGACGATTTTGTCAAGATTAGCTTTTCACATCATATTGAAATCCTGACTCGTTCAAAAGACATCGCAGAACGATTGTTCTATATCCATTGTGCCGCTCAAAATGCGTGGTCGCTATCCTCTCTCAAAAATTACTTGAAAGAAGACATCTATTCAAATCGCGGATCTTTGCCGAGCAACTTCCTTCAAGTGCTGCCCGAAGCCATTTATGCCGTAAAAGCGACATTGGCGTTCAAGGATGAGTATATGCTCGAAATGGTTAATCTGGAGAATGTGGGAGAACGCGAACAGGACTGGAACGAAAAGGTCATCGAAAACCAAATCGTAACCAATATCAAGCAGTTCATTCTCCGTTTTGGAAACGACTTCACTTTTATCGACAGTCAGCATCGCCTGATAGTTGCCGGAGAGGAAATGTTTGCTGACCTTGTATTCTTCAACAGAGAACTGAATGCCAGCGTAATCGTGGAATTGAAACGGGGCAAGTTCCGCCCGAATTATCTCGGACAGCTTAGCGGTTATCTGACTGTATATGATATGACCGACAAGAAACCGCACGAGAACCCTTCAATCGGTATTGTCCTATGTCAGGATGCCAACCGCCAATTTGTCGAAATCATGGTGCGCGACTATGATAAGCCTATGGGCGTGGCGACATACCGCACAGCCCAAGAAATGCCGGAAAATTTGCGCAAGACTCTACCGGACATCGACAAATTACAAAATCTGCTGTCGGAAAACGATTCCAAATCGGAAACTGTCAGATGATTCATTTATGTCCGCAAGATTTCGGGTAGCTGAATGGAATACAAAAATCCCTGCAATAACCACGTAAATTATTGCAGGGATTTTGATTTATTTCGCCCCACGCTTGTTCAGTACATCCGCTATCATGTCTTTTACATCCTGTCCGACTTGTATGAAATTTTTATACAAGATGCGTTCCCGTTCCTCCCTCGACTTGAAAGTGTAGAACTTCGGTAGCGGTACATAGGCCGCTTCCTCCGCTTTTATCTCCCTCATATCGAAATCCGTCTTGCAGAAGAACTTTGTAGTCTTGAACTCTTCCGACTCCTGAATGTTCATCGAGCCTCCCGTACCGGTTTTCGTCTTCACGAAATCACGTGCCGTCTGTCCGCAAATCCATCCCGTCGCCATATCCGAAATTTTCGAGGCGGGTACAAGACTGTCCATGTTCTCATTGAGATTGATACTCGTTTTGTCCCGGTCGATCGTCACGCCCTTTTTGACCTGTACCACCTTGCCGAAAATGTCATTCGACAACCATTCCAGTGTCTCTTTTGCGCGAGCTGAACCGCTTACCACGTTGCCCACTGTCGTGATGATTTTTTGCATTCCCACTTTTCCGTAGTCAGCCTCCAACTGCGGCAACTCCTGAAAACCCAGCGTTACGCTTACCTTGTTGCTTCTCGCCGTACCTATCAGTCGGTCTATCTTGTGGAAATACAGTGTCGGTAGCTCATCCACGATGATGCTGACCGGAATATTTTTCCCCTGCCCGGTGTTCACACGGGTAACGAGACGGTTCAATATCAGAGCGTTCAACGCTCCGATGATACTTTCCATTTCCGGATCGTTGGCTATCAGCAGATAACTGGGTGACTTGGGGTCACTAACTTTCAGGTCGAAATCGTCCCCATCCTTGTGGAATATCCAGTAAGATTCCTTTGTAGCCAAACGGCTGGTATAGACACGCAGCGTACCTATCATACCTTCCAACTGTTCCATCGCCTTGTTTTTGAAGGCCGTTTGGAACGGGCCGAGCAACGGCGCGACCTCGTTGTCCGTCTCAAGTACCTCAAAAATAGTCTGGTAGCTCTCATTGAGAAATGAAAGGATATGCGGCATATCCGAGTATTTTCCAAGCCAATAGGCAGGTTCCACGATGCTGCCACCCTCACGGTCACGAACGACACCCGTCGGCTTCCAGAACTTCGTCTGCGGATCTTGCCGTTTCTCCGCATACAGTTTCTTTCCGTTTGCATCGTAGGGTTCCCGCTCGTAGTTCACGAAAAAGTAGATACAGGCGGCAAGAAAGTTCACGGCAGAAGTCTGAAAGAACTGGTCACTGCCTCCGCCTCCCTCTTTCTTGCCTTTCTGCAGGGATTCCAACAGGGTTTCCGCCGTTTCGCTCGCCGCCGCAAGATTATTGATGTACTTTGCCTGAATGGGGTTCACCCGTTTGCTGTACTCCACATCCACGAAGTTGATGATGTTGAACTTGCATCCTTTTGGCACTTTGCCGAGCTTCTGGTTTTTCTTGTAATGATAGTAAAGTTTAGTGGCAAGTGTCGGAAATTTGTAGTCATAGACCACCATCGCGAAGCCCTTGGCACTATGTTGGCGGATGAACGGTTCTATGATACTGAACGTCTTACCGCTGCCTGGAGTTCCAACCACCCATGTTCCTCTGAAACAGTTGCTTATCGACACCCATCCCTTGCGAAATTTACCTTTGTAATAGTACCGCATCGGTATATTCACGCTATACTGGTTCTCATCCTTCTCTTCGCTCTGCTCGAAACTTTCATTCTCGAAGTTAAACCGGTCTTTACCCAGTCCCTCCTTGATGAACTTCGAGATGTTATCCAATGCGATATGCACCAATATCACACCGACCAGCGTAGCCGCCATATAGAAGATGATGTTCAGCGGCAGGGTGTAGAGCCTCGTTTCCATCGTATGATGGTACAGCCACACGGAGAACACAATCAAGAACAATCCGCAGATAAGTGGATATAACACTTGCCTGCGTGCGTCAAACTCCAAGTGTTTTTTGTTGCGTGTGCCGATACAAGTGATGCAGATGAGTAGGAAGGTCGCTATCTTACTATACACGAGGTTGCCGTCGTTATAGATCATCCATCGCTTGATGCGCCCGTGTATATCAATCAATATGCCGCCCCAGTGGTCGAGCATGGCAGGGTCTATGGCATACTCGAAGAACTCCATCAGCACGGAGATATAGATGACCGCACGGAATATTTTGTAAAATCCTTGTAGTTCCTTGCTTTCTTCCATTGTCTTTGTCCTTTCCCTCTTTTCGTTCCTACCTGTTCAGTGTGATAATCGGCCGCACCTTGTGCGCCTGTGTCTTCGGGGTCTCCTGCATCGCACCGCTTCCTGTCGAGTAAAGCCACGCTTTCGCCGTTTCCTGTCCGGTTACCTCCGTCGATGTCCAGTACCAGCAGTCGTTTTCATCCAACGGCAGCGGATGGCCGCCACACCGTTCGATGACAGGATTGACGGTTTTCCCGGCGGCCTACAGCAGCCGCATCTGTGCCACCGACGGGATATAGGCACTCTGTCCGTACCGCCACAGGTCAAAGACCGCTTCCGCCATAGGCGAAGCCGTCTCCCGTGTGTCGTACAGCGCAAAGGTGTTCATGTTCCCGTCCAAAGCCTCGATGTCGGCCGACGTCCCTTGTGCGACACCGAGGCTGTCGGCAAAAGCTGCCGGAGCAATGTCCCACAGGTAAACCGCATAGCCGTTCCCTTCCGTACCTTCACGGTGTTCGGTATCGAAGACAACCGCTATTGCCCGTTTTCCCGACTGTTCATACTGTACGTAGGATAAAGCCGTACCGTCCTCGCAGAGAATATGTCCCGGACGTACCGCCGTATCAGGTACGTCGATATGGGCGTCACAGGCAGCGCACAATACCGCCGTCACTGCCATTGCAAACCATTGAATCTTTCGTATCATGTTATTTTCGTTTTTTGTTTTTCCTTTATTTTATCGGCAGTTTCACCCCCAGCACGATACCTGTCCGCAGCAAATCCGCCCCTTTTATCATCATGTCACTCTTTACCTGCCAGAACAGTGTGCATCCCGACCGCAGCACATAATTGTGCTCGTAACCCACATGGATTCCGGCAAGAAACTTGTTCGTGTCGCTCCCTGCCGAAGCTCCGATACGCAAGTTGCCGTAATGGTTGCGTCCACGCACCACACAAGGTTTGTACGCCACACCGAAACCGTAAGTGCGATAGTTGCGCCAGAAGGATTCCGGACAAATATGACCGCAAGATTTACATTCCGTCCATTTCAGATAGCCGTTGGCGAAAAACTCCCACGCATGGCGGTAGTTCATTTCATGTTCGTAAGCAAGCGTTACGTCCATGCCGTTCTCATACAGCAATCCCACTCCAAGCGAGAGGCGGCCGCTGTTACGCTGCGCACTTGCATTCATGAAGACGCACATGCAGGCAAGCATCAGTATTATCGTCTTTTTCATCGTCATTCCTCCTCCAATAAAGCGGTGTTAAATGAATCGGCCGACAGCACATCCTCGTAGTCAATGTTCAGGCTGATATTGCGCCCGCTGATTTGTTGTTCCGTCATTTCGATGGTCAGCAGCTTGTCGTTCGGAAAGGTCATCTTTTTCACGACAATCACGTTCCGGTAGCCGTGCTTGAACGTCTTGCCGTGTTCCAATACCAGGGCAGGCGTCAGCTCGATGGTCTGCGCGTTGGTTGCCTTCGAAAGTTTCTTGTCCGACAGTTTCACCCGTATCTCGTCGATGTCGAAACGGATGTTCGTTTTGTTCTCGATGGAAAAGTCGATGAAGAAATAGTCGCCCACCGAGTAAATATTGTTCAGGCGCATTACCATTCGGTGCGCCTTGGTCGCCACGTTGCGGATTTTCGCGGGCGAGTTCCACACCCGTCTTGCAAAACGCACCATGTCGGCTGTGGACATCGAGACCGTAGGATTGTTGTAGGCATCCCGTTCCTGTAGCTGAATTTCCTTGTCTGCCACCGCCTCGCTTATCCGCGTGGTGTAGATGAGTGCATACTGCGTGCGATAGCGTTCCGTTACGATGGTGACGATGGCCAGCACTTCACCGTCCTCGTGTCCCGTCTCTTTGGGCTTCAACCGGATGATGTTCTCAATGGGTTGGTCGCCCGCCACCTTGTCTGTGGAAATATCCACGAAGCGGACCGGTTCCGTGGCTGTGATGACGGTCGTTACCTGTTCATTGACAGTCAGCCGTTCCATCTCTTCGTATGTACGCTGAGCCTGTGCGTTCCGTGTGGCAAAAAGTCCTGCCGCCAGAAGAAATGCAGTTACAATTATTTTCTTGTTCATATCGTTTCTGTTGATATTGTTTATTTCTTTATTTCCCTTATTTCGCTTTCTTTAATCCATGACCACGTTCCAGTTCCTCCCGAATCCGTCGTCCGACAATTTCGCAATACGTCGGTTCAATCTCGAATCCGATGTAATGCCGCCCCGTGCGGATGGCGGCAATGGCGGTCGTACCCGAACCGATGCAGTTGTCCAGCACCACATCGCCCTCGTTGGTATAGGTACGTATCAGGTACTCTATCAAGGCTACCGGCTTCTGTGTCGGATGATAGAATGCTCCTGTCTTGTGTTCCTTGGGTATGGAAATGACAGAGGTCGGGTACTTGTCTTCGGCAACACGCACCGGAGCCAGTTTCATTTCACCGTAACAGCGGTTCGTGAAACCGTCCGTCTTGCGGCGTCCATGATTCCTCCGTTCCGGTGGACACGGCGTCATTTGAGGATGATATACCGGCTGACGGTCGTAGAACACGATGATGTCCTCATGCTGGCGTAGCGGCATCCGGTTGGCATTCAGGTGACCCGTTACCCGGTCTTTCCGCCACACGAGGTTATACCGCCACATCCGGGGTTGCGAGAGCATGAGTTGCGCCGAGAAAATGCCCTGCGCAAAGAGGATAACGGGGCTTCCCGGCTTGGTGATCCTGCGGTACTGTTTCCACAACGCTTCGAGCGGTATCTGCCTGTCCCAGTGTGCCGCCTTGTTGCTACGGTTCAACACGCCGTAAGGCAAATCCGCTATCACGGCATCGACACTGCCGTTCGCCATGAGCTTCATACCCTCGATACAGTCCATATTATATATGTTGTCAATCTCTATCATGGCTTCCGTTTTTACTGTTTCTCACGTCCGTTCACCAGATAGACGAAAGTGCCGTATTTCAGCTTTACCTTATTTTTTTTGATAGCTTTGCCGATGGCATTGCTCGTTTTCTGGTAGGCATTCGTAGCGGCTTGCATTCCCCATTGCGAGAGACTGTTGCCGTAACTGCCGGTATTCATGTTCAGATTCCCCGACACCGCACCGCTTGCCACATCCTTGCTCGTTTCCCGGAACTGGCTGTTCGGTACATAAAGCCCTTCCATGCCGTCCGTGTCGTAAAGGGACAGGCTGACCTTCACCAGTTCGTCCTCGATGAGAATGCTGGTGATGTTCCCCTTCACACGCCCCGACGAGAAGCCGCTCATGGTGGCATACAGATACGACCCTCGTTTGACCACGCACTCGTTGATCTCCACGTCGTCGAGCAGACGCAACCGCACACGCGAGCCGTCCACCGCCTTGATGTCCTCGTCGATAATGGCCTTTATCAGTTTCGGTTCACGGGCATTGACCGCAAGCGTATTGAAGTAATCCGAAGCCGTCTTTACCTTGCGTACCACTTCGCTGGGCGGTTCGTTCTCTGACGGGGCTTTTACCGAACGGCTCTCTTCCTCTATTTTTCCCTTGACCTCTATGGTTGCCGTCGGGGGTTGCGCCGATGCGGTACTGTCCGTATCGGTCGCCGGTAATACCTCATTGCGTCCTCTCAACCTTGCTTCGGCAAGGGCTTTCTCCAGTTCCGCGAGAGCTTCTTGCTCGCGTGTCTTGGCATCGGCAATTTGCGCTGCCGCAGCCTTTTCCTGCTGTTGCTCATCGAGCAAGGCGATGTCGTCCACCGTGTATTGCGATTCATATTCTTCCTTGTTGTCATCGGGTTCATCTCGTTCTATGTTATCCACTGCGGAGTAATCCTGTATCTTACCCCATGATTTGGCCATGTTCTCGTACTTGCTGCCTATGCCGTCACCGCCTTTAAGCCGGGCATCCGGCAAATCGGGGTTCAAAAACTCCGTTGTCTGCAGCGTCTTGTCCGGAATCTCCGCCGTTTCGGTATGAAACAGGTCGAAGATGAAGTACGATGCAACCAGAAGCGGGATATACAGGACAGCCGGAAGCATATACTTCGGCTCCCTGAAATTGATTTTATCAAATATCTTCATCATACATCTTTTAATTGAGTTGTACATACTTGCCTTCAATGCTGCAGTTTTTCAGCACTTCTGCGTTTTCCACTCCGAATGCGATCAGGATGCTGCCGCAACCGGGAGAATCGCCGCGTGTTCCGTCCGGGCGGTAAAACCGGATGCGGTGGCGCAGGAATTTCATGCCCGTCGCTTTCTCGAAAATGACGTCCTGAAACATTTTGGAATCGCAACGGTTGAACAACAGCGCGATGCCGTTGCCGTGTTCCGCCAGCTTTCGGACAAACTGTTCGATAAGGGGACGCGAGTACGGAGGATTGAGCCATACACGCCCTTCCCATTTCAGGGACAATCCGTCCATGTTCCGGTCATACATGACTTCGGCGGTCGGCCACAACGGACGGATAGGGGCGCAAGGGTCAAGGTCGAACCTGCCTAACGCTTTCAACACCTCCTTCGGGGTGTACCATTCGTCCGACGAGCGGACTGATTTTTCAAATCGTGTATTCATAAGCACTCCTTTATTGCGGTTCATATTTCTTGTTCTCGTTCCGATTTTCCCTTATTTCACCCCCTTGCAGCCTCTTGTGTCTTTCCCGTAGCACCGAATCCTGCATTTCCGTCGCCGTGCGTGTCGGCCGGCTGTTGCGGTATGCCATTGTAATGCGATAGATGTTCCAAGTGAACCCTCCGATAGCGAAACCAAAGACGATGACCAGAAAAAGTATCCGGTGTGCGTTGGCGAATCCCTGCACCTTGGCGGCAGCCTTGTCAATGCGTGTCGCTTGGGCGAACTTTCGTCCGGCGGACACCTCCCGCTCGTAACGGTCTTTGTATTTCGGATCGTTCTTGTCCGGCATCTTTTCACCGAAGAGCATCCGCCTGAATCCCTTGATATTCATAAACTCCGTTGTTTAGTAGTTGATCTTCGTTTTCTGTTCGATGTCCTTGTTCAGCAGGGTTCGCCAGTTCACGATAAGCAATCCGTGCGGGTTGTTTTCTGTTCGGGGCACACGCTTAAGTTGCCCCGCCGTGACCAGTTCCCGCATGAGGATGTTGCTCCGCCGCTCAATGCGTTGCCGTCCGTAGTAAGTGAACTCCATCTTCTCCTTGTTGAAAGCCACGCTGTCACAATAGATGGAGAACACCGAACTCGTACCCAAAATGTTGGAGTAGAAACCCTTTTCCTTGAGCGTGTTGTATTGTGCCAACCCCGTCTCATCCACCAGATACATCGCTTTTTCCATCGTATAGCGGATGTATTTGTCATCTGGCGGTAACGTGAAAAAATAATGGTGGAACATTTCCACATGGCTTTTAGCTTCCATGTCAAGCGTTTCGTCCATTGTCGTGCGGTTCACGAGGATAGGCACGTTGCCGTCCAGCACATACACCTTCTTCTGCGCATCCGAGACCATCGTCCGGGCTGTCCAGATACTTGACAAGCTGATGATGACACATCCCACGAGAAAAGCGGTACAGATGATGCCCACCAGTCTTATTTTGTTTTCCAAATTCTTGATGACCATCGGTTATTCCCTTTTACCGTTCAACATCTGTACATATTCCGTGTGCAGCATGGGTATGACCGCATCCCGAAGTTCCGTCAAAAGATTCTCGAACTCCGCCGAGAATATCTCCACGTAATAGCCCTGCATCTCCACGTGGACAAGCACCCACCAGATTCCTCTTTTGCGCTTACCTGCGTTCCGCTGCAGCAGGGCAAGACGCAGCTTGTACGTCAGGTACGTCACCAAGGGGGCGATGTACCGGTCGTCGTACTCGAAGGCTTCGTCCAGTTCTTCATACTGCGGGTCGATGCGGTGGTTTTCCGTCACCTCGCAAACCTCTTTTCTCGCTCGTTCCTGTGCAAAGGACATGAATTTCTCATCCTTGCACCAACTTTTGATTTTCTCTTGCAATTTCATGTTGTTATGATTTTTATTGGGTTTATATTATCTTTTGCGGATTATCTCATGATGCCGCCCAACCCTCCGGTTGCCGTCATCTTCGCCTGCTGTGCCACGCCCTCGCCGAAGTTTCGGGTAGAGAATGCCGTGTCGCCCTCCGGTATCATCCATGCCGCCAAGTCCGGAACAAGGTTCAGGCACTTGAGGGCTACAATCGAAGCCGCCATCAGGTAGCCTGCCGAGAAGAACGAGTTTTGCAGGTAGGCAGCCATCGTCTGCTCGCTGGCGGTTATCGCCGTCAGGTTCTCGATTTGGATGCACAATACAATGTCAAAGAGCAGCAGCACATAGAAGCCCACGAAGTAGAGCATCGCCCCGTAGAAATGCACCGTCAGATAGCGTGTCAGCCACTTCGCCCAAGCACCTTCCCATTTCGGCAGGATGCTGAACGCCCACTGTATCGGTCCGAAAATCGTCAGCATTCCCAACAGGATTTGTTGGCAGTAAATCGTTGCCCACCAACCGATTCGGAACACCACGAGAGCAATCAACATGATGATTTTGTCTATCCCCACGATGACTCCTGCCGTCAAAGACGTGAACCACAACTTCGCCGCATCCTTTTCCATGCTCGTCACTTCGTCCACGCCGGTCTGCTCCATTGTCGCCTCTATCAGGTTGGGATCGGATGTGCCCGTGTGGGCGACATCCGCCTGCGCCTGCAGGTTCGTGTACATCGTGTCACGCACATGGATGAGCTGTTGAACTTCCTCGAACCTGTCCGATATCTGTGAAGCTTCAGCTTCGTACAGGTCATGGGTGTACGACCCGATGCAATTCGGGATGTAGGACAGAAAGTCCAGAAAACACCAGTTGTTCCGGCTCCCCGCCATACCCGTGTCCGCAGGCGGATACCACCAGCAGATGATAATCGACACGGCAAGCGGCCTAAACAGCTTCATAACGTCCAACGGCTCGTGCTTTACCATCATCTTGTAGGCGATACCTGCCGCCATGACGATGGAGAACAGTGCCGCGAGTGCCATGCACATCTGCAATATCCACCAAAAAGGACCCTGCGCACCGGTAAAAGTCGCGTCCGTCAGAAACTCGTTGGTCTGAAAGATGACATCATCTATTTCCTCCTCCAACAGGTTGATGCCGAAATCCGAAAGTATATCTCCGTTTGCCATAGCCCTGTCTTTTTATTTCCCTCTGTTTACACTCTCGTTGTCATCTTCGCCGTTTCCGTTGCCGCCCGATTGCGAGCCACGCACCGCAAGGCGTGATTCCTGCCACCGGCTCATGGCATTGCGGACAATGCCGCCCTTATGCAGGGTACGGTTGTCCGTTGCGTTCAGCAGTGTGCTTGTTGCCGTTGCGTTCTGACGCTTGGCGAGGTAGCTCACTAAAATCTCGTTCTGCCGTGCCACATCCTCGTAGATGCGCAGATACTCCTTCTTTCGCTGGGCGTTTGGCATATAGGCGTCTTTCGTGGCGTTGATGGCGCACTGATAGACGTGGTAGTATTCCGTCCACCGTTCCTTGTCGGCCGGAGTACCGCCGGACAGGAGAATACGGTCGATGTTGCGCCGGAACCGGTCCATCTGTCTGCTGACCTTATCGCCCTCGGCAAGCCACGCGATGTCCGCCTGCCGGTCGGCAACGTTCAACGCCTCGACCTTCGCCCGCTTGACCAAAGCCGAATCAATGGCTTCCGCTTCGTCCACCTGGTTGTAGAGATTGATACCGGCAAGTGTGCGGAACGAGAGCTTGTTTTTGGCCGCCGCCGACTTCTTGTATTTGTTGTGCAGCACGGAATAATAGAGGTCGGGCGAGAGTGCGCCCGTACCGGTTTCCATGACCGTTACCTGATTCTGCTTCGGCGAATCATGGTTGTACGTTACATACTGTGCGTGTACGGCTGTCGTTACGGTGACCGCCACTGCCCTGAGTAATAGTTTTCTGTTCATATTCTTCTCTTTTTGTCGTTAATAATCCAGTCTTCCGGCTCCGCGCCAACGCCCGAAGGCGTCATCGAGAATCTCCCGCATGGTGCGGGAGCGATATACCTTTGCTTTCCAATAGCCGATGCGCACTTGAATGTACCGCCATGTCTCGAAATAGGCCCGGTTCAGATGCCGCTCGATGTTGTCCAATGAGCGGTTGATGGCCTCCAACACCATCAGCAGGTCGGAGGTCGAGCAGGCTGCCGCTCCGGTGGCATACAGCACGAGGTCGCTCACGGACTTGTAGAGCTGTTCCCCCTCACGGGCAATCGCCCTCAGCCCCCTCGCATTGATGGAGATAATCAGGGTATCTGCGGATTCGATGCGTCCACGTTTCAAGATCTTCGCATTGAAATCCTCCAACAACGATTTATAGTCGCCGATACGGTCGCTGACCGATGTATAGGTATTCTTGACGTTCAACACCGTGCGCAACGACTGGTACATGACGTCGATGGCATCGAACGCACGGGTGTATTTGTCAAGGTCAATATTCAACTCTTTATAGTCCCCAATTTCTTTACAGCTGTACTCGTGCAACAGCTTGTTGCTGTACTCCAAGGTGCTACGAGCCAACAGCAGGCTGCGCTGCTTCTTGTGGTCGTTGATGTAGGCTTCGACGGAGACTATATCGAAAGTCCACTGCGCCTTGGCGATACCGGGCAGCAGGGCGAACAGCACGACGGCAATCTGTATGGTACGTTTCATGGCCGTACCTCCTTTCTGCTATTCCTGCTGTTGCCGCTCCGAAGCGTCCGTGCATTCTCCACCCAGCGGTCATGGCATTCCTCCACGAGTGTCAGCCTACGGCCTTCGTCCGTGTCCAGTCCGGGCTGCACATCCTTCATCACGTCAAGGATGCTCCGCTTGTAGTGCATCATCTTTTCCAGCGATACCAAGTCGGCATATATCTTGGTGATTCTGCTGTCCACCTCTCGCGCTATCTCAAGGCGGTCGCTTGACCACAGCAGATGGTACACGTCGCCTGATGGCGTTTCTTCCGTCGGTGCGCTGCGGGCGTATTCCGTCGTGATTTTACAGGACGGATGTTCACGGGCGATTTCGGCTATCCGGTCGTTTACCAGTTTAGCCTTTTCCGCATCCGAAAGTCCCGGATCAAGGGTCAGCACGTCAGCGACGTGTGTGTCCGTATATTCCGAAGTGAGTTCCCACTTGATTTGGATAATGGTACGGTGTATTTTTATGCCGAGAAAATATTTCGGCTTGCGGGCAATGGAGACCGTAGCCCTGAATGTGATGATACCGTTGATATTCGGCATGGTCGCCTTGCGTACATACGAGTAGCCGTTCCATGCTCCGCCGTCCTGCCAAGTAAGACCGTATGCCGCCTTGCAGTCCTGCATGATGGCAGGGATGCGGTAATAGTCATCCGTCGCCACGCTGTTGTCGTCTGCGGCATCCGACTTTGCTTGGGCATAGTCGGACTGTTTCTTCTTCCATTCCGCGAGTTCTCCTTTCAGACGGTCTATCCGTGTCTTGTTCGCGTTGTACTGCTGCCGGTAATTCGCCGCATCCTCAATGCTCGCCGTACTGATTTTCTTCAGCAGGACAGCGTTCTCGTTTTCCAATGCCCCGATTTGCGCTTCAATATTGGCCGCTTGGCTGTTCGCCTCGTTCAATAGCGCGTCCAGTTCCGAAAGGTCGAGGTCGTTTTCCGTCACCGAGGTCTGCATGGCGCACTCCTTGGTGTGGGCATTCAACGAGCTGCCGCACTTGCGGCACTTGTACTGTGTCGAGCCTTGTCCGAGCGTAACCCCGTCGGAACAGGTCACGCTGATGGTCACGCTCTCGCATCCCTTCAATTTGGCTGCGTCCGTTGCTTGGTAATAGTTCCGCGCACCGGAAGATATATAATAGGTGTAGCCGTCCTCGTTCTCGTTGAACTCCGCAAGCCGGACATTCAGTTGCGCCCGAAACGTGTTCAAGTCCATCGAGTAGGAATCGAAGACTTCCTCATAGACGACCTCTTCTTTGTTCCAGTTTTTGCTCACATGGATTTCGTATGCGTATGCCTTTTTGGTCTGCTTGTTTTTCTTGCTGATGATATAGGCACTCATCCAATAGTTGATGCTGTAGCTGAACCCGTCGTTCTGGTTGTTCAACTGCTGCACGCGGTTTCTTGACCAACCGGCATATCCTTCCGAGTTGGCAAGTACCTGTTCCCGTTGCGAGGCATCAGGATAGAAATTCGGGTCGCTCGTGTTGAACCGCACCCATGCGCCCCCGTTCAGGATGCTGTTGTCGTCCGTCGGAGGATAGTAGTCGCACAGCGATACGCTCCCTTGGTCACGCCGGGCAATGTACCACCGCTGCGTGTAATAGTTCCCCATCGCTTCGTCCAGGTAGTCGGTCATCCATGCCGTGAGGTTGTAGTTGCTGAAGTTGAACAGACCGGCCACGTTGTCCGGACCACCCACCATGTCAATCAGCAAGCCGCTGATGTCATGTTCCGCCTGCTCGAATAGACTCCCGTAGTGTTCATACAGGTTGCCGATTTCTTCAACCTTTCCACCCAGCAGGTCATGGAACGAGCTGCTTTGCAACAGGGCGTCACCAAGATTGGCAATGCCTGCCGTTGCAAGGCCGACCCCCGTGTTATAAAGGTTGTCGAGGTCGCTTTTCAGGTTCTCGTGGGTGAAGTTGCCCGGTATGCGGGCGAAGTTGTCCATCATCCGCTGCCAGTCGATGTTTCCCGTTTCGGAGAGTTTCAGCAAGGGGGCAATTTCCGGATTGATTTCGAGAAAGGCGATGTCCGAAAAGGTCAGCGTGCTGTTGGTCACCACGCTCTCGAACTGCATACACAGACTTTTGGTATCATCGCAGACTTTCATCAGGTAACTGCCCCAATAGATAGCCGTTTGCGGCGAATGGAGCATCTGCTTCGCCACCACCCATATCTTGGGCATGATTTTCTCCGCCACCATCCGGTAGATGCGCCGGTAGTAGTAGTTTTCCGTACGGCTGTTCCAGATGCCGAGGTCGCTCAGGGCTTTATGCTCCAAGAACTTGGCCGCGAATATCCCGGCGGTAGCGACCTCCGCTGCCGTGTAGTGCTTGAGGACGTCATCGACCTGCTCCCGGTAGTACCCTTCGGCGACCGCTTCCGTACCGAAGGCAGCCACCATCGCCGCAACGGTACGGGTGTCGTAGTTCACGCTGTAATACTGGGCGTGAACCGTCTGGCAGAGTGTGACCGAGGCGATGGTCAGGATAAGGAGTAGTCGTTTCATGGCTGCAATGTTTATTTGGATTCATGCACGGGACGGAGGTTGAGCACACGCCCCGTCTCGTTTACTTTTTGTGCAAAAGGCAGGGCCTTCCCGATACCGCTGGCATCCCAGTCCCGGCAATATGCCTCGATAGCTTCCTGATGGCTGCACCGAAGTTCCTTCTTGTAAAGCTTCAGTGCCTCCTTTTCCGCCCGTTCGGTCGTGTAGGTCATGTAGCACTCGTGCGGCTCTTCCACGCCGTACACGCCGCTGGTCGTCCCCCGACGGATAAACACTTCGCGGAAGAAGCTGCGCCCATCCTTGTTCTCCAAGCGGTTGATGGTAAATATCTTCTTGCAATCCACCTCGGTCAGACCAAGAATCTTTCGGATTTCGTCAAAGCGTTCCTTGAACTTGCTCTGGTCAAGCAGCATCACCACGTCCGAGTTGTTGATGATGGCCTCCTTCACGATTTCGCTGCCGATGATGTCCTGTATCTCCTGCGTCACCACGCCGACAGAAGCCCAAAACTTACGGGCGGTCTTGTACATGAACTTGATGTATTCCGCCATGAGCGGGCTGGCAATGGCCTTCCACGCCTCTTCGATGACAAGGACTTTACGGGTCTTCTTGATGCGCATTTTCTGCAGGAACACGTCCATGATAATCAGTGTGACAATGGGAAACAGTTTCTTGTTTTCCTTGATTGCATCCACTTCAAAGACGATGAATGTCTCGTCAAACAGTGCCGAATCCACATTCTCATTGAGAATCTTCTCATATGCGCCTCCCTTGTAGAACGGCTGCAGCATGGTCGAATAGGTCGAGTAGCTGATTGTCGTGATGTCATTTTCGGTGCAGATCTGCTCCAGACGGTCGAATGAGTAGTCAAAGAATGAGTTGAAGTTCAGTTCCGACACTTTGAGAGCCGCCCGCCGTGCCTCAAGCACCTCTATCTGTTTGCGCACCATCTCATCCACCTCTCTGGGTGGTTTGTTTGGGTTCTTTCGGCTGGCCGCCGCAAACAGGTTTTCCAGCAGTACCTCCCGTTGCTCGTCGGTGTATCTTGTAAATCCGTTGAAATAGGCATCATAGTAGTCTATGATTATCTGCTCGACAATGCGGAACTCGATTTCGGGAATCTGGCTGTCCGACCCTTTCCAAATCATCAGGATAAGGTTCTTGAGGAAGTCTATCTTCTCGATATTGTATTCCTCCCGGTTGATGCGAAACGGATTCATCGTAATAGGCCGTTCCTCGGTATAGGAGATATACTTGCCGCCCAGATACTCGCACAGTCCCTCGTATGAGTTCCCCGTATCGACCATCACCACATCCGTTCCCTGCTCATGGAGCTGGCGCACGACCGAGTTCATATGAAAACTCTTGCCGCTGCCCGAAGGCCCCAAACAGAAAAAATTGGAATTATCAGTCAGTTTATTCTTTCCCTCTTTTCCCGTGATGTCGATAGCCACCGGCACGCCCTGACGGTCGGTGTAGTAAATCTTCAGCGGCGTTTCCTCGCTGTGCAGCACACGCTCCTTGTACATCAGGCACATCGCCGCATCGGAAAGGGTCAGGAAACGGTCGTATTCCTCATTGAGCGTGTAGCAGTTGCCCGGAAACGAACCGACGAACAGTTCCAGTTGGTTGTATGCCCGCTTGCTGATATGGATACCCATACGCCCGAAAGCGTTTTCCAAGTGGTTCGTACACTTTTGCAGGTCTGCACCGGCAGACACGGCCACCACCATGTTGAAGTGTGTATATACCAGTTGCTTGCTCTCACGGGCGATGACTTCCTGCACACGCTTGATGTCCTCGACCGCCATCTGGTTGTTCGGATTGGGAATGCTCGCGTGGCGGTTCTTCTTTTTGTCGAGCAGCGACAGCTCACGCTTCTGGTTGGGCAGGAAGATGATTTGGTTATAGACCACCGTCTCGGCGTTCGGGATGCTGTCCACCACCGACACCAAATCGACGGGCATTTCCGTGTTGTTGACCTCGATATTCGTGTACGGACGTATCTGTGAGGGCAGTGCGGCACAGTCCACGTCCACAAGGCTGTACACCTTGCAGCGTTTGTCGCCCATCGACACGGTTTCATCGTCCGCCTTGAAGTTCGTCATCGACACGGTGCGGTCTTTGAAGTTCATGGCGAAGTAACGATCGACGTACTCGCTCGCTTCGGCTTTGTTCAGGAATCTGGCCTGTACGCCGCCGTCACGTAACTGGTCGTGTACTTTACGGATTTTCACAAGGAAGTCGCGCCACTTTTTGCTATCGAACGAGAACAGACGGCTTTTCTTCGCCTCTTGCGTGATGGTCAGGTAGCAAAGGCTGTCCGTGTAAGGACGTCCCTTGAAATAACGAAAATAGGATGAAGACAGGAACTCCTGACCGTCAGTCGGTTCGCTCGCAAACTGTTTCCTGACGAAGATGTCCTGCTTGTGGATGGCGTACCCTTCGCCCAACGTCTGCGCAAGGGCGGTGAACAAGTGTGTGAAGTCGTAGTAACTGTCAATGTCCGCCGAATATTTCTGTACCGGATTCTCTATCTTAAGTACGGCGGAATATTCGCCGGTCTTGGTGTACAGCACACCCACACCGTCCGTTTCCTCCGCCGAGAAATAGATGTCCTGAAAGATTCGCTTGCGCTTGCCGCCCGTACCGAACGCATAGACCGACAAGGCCATACCCGCGCACAAAGCGACAAAACATAAAATGATGTATAGGGTCATTTCGATATACGTGTAATTAAATAGGGGCAGGTTCGCCTTGCTTCAAGACAAACCCGCCCGCGTTCAACAATCAATAAAGCCATGCACATTGCCGTGATGGTTTTTCTTTCGTCAGATCTTGCGCGAGTGGGCATACACATACACACCCGGAACGACCTTCTTGCTATGCAGTCCTTTCCGCTGTTTGAGGAGGATGAGCACGATACCGGCCGATACGACGGCTGCCAGCACGACAAGCCCGGCAATGAAACCGAGCAGGCAGTAGGCGGCGACAAAGCCGACAATGGCTCCGCACGTCGTCACCGCCGCCCAATATATATACCGGCCTTGGATGCCCAAAAACTCAAGAGGCCGTTGCAGTCCCTTGAACAGCGGGTAGTCCGGATAGCGTTCGTCCTTGCCTTTCATACTTATCCTTGATGTTTAAGCGGCAATACCGAAGAACAGAGGCAACGCCTTGGCCGCCGCAATGAGGAAGATACAGGCTCCCACGACCATCATGATCTTCTTCTTGACGTCCTGCTCCTCGTTGTTCATGGCGATATATACCGAGATTGCACCCACGATGGCCACAACGCCGGCAATGGCGTAGCACAATTTCACCATAATAGGCACATACTTGGCAATCTCCTCCGCGACAGTGGATAATGCGCTCGTACCGGCGGAATAGTCGCCTGCGGAGTTCTGCGCTTTCGCCACCATGCCGGACAGCAGCATGAAGGAGAACATCATTACTTTGGTAGGGATTCCGTTGACGAATCCGAATGCCTTGCGGCACAGTTGTTTGGTTTTCTGAAACATACGTTTACTTTTTTAGTGAATACTTTATTTGTCTGCGACCTGATACAAGTAAGGTTATATGCGGTAGCCGAAGAAAACCGGGAAAACATAGAATGCCCCGATCAGGAACAGGCACGCACCTACAAGCGTCATTATCGACTTGGTGATGCCGTCCTCGCCCGTGTTCATCTTGATGTATATCTGACAGACGGACACGATGACGTAAACTCCGGCGATAGCGCAACAGATATACTGGACATAGAGCATCATCGTCACCACGAAGTCGTGCATCGTGGCCAACGCATCCGCTCCCCAGCTATAGTTCACGCTGCCGCTTTTGGCAAAAGTCGTGTAGGGGAACGGGAGGCACAGCGCACATAGAATCTTTTTAGCTTTCGACATCTCACAACCGGTCTTGAATTGGGTTCCACTTTATTTCCGGTCGGTTGTCTAACCGTCCCTTGGAAATCATAGCCTTGTACATCTCCTCCGACGTGCGTGCGTCCGACAGGTAAGGCGTGGTCTCTTCCATCTGTTCCTCCGCCTCGGCCTTCAGCCGTTCCAGTTTCTCCTGCGCCGTTCCCGGTTTGTCCTTGACATCCTCAAGGGATGTTTCGGAAGAGGTAGCCGTACTTTCCGTCTCGTAGTTCTCGCTACCGATACTGAAGCCGGTCTCGCTTTCCGTGACAGCCACACTCTCTTCCTCTTCCGGTGCGCCGAGGTCGAAAACTTCCTCGTTCGGTTTGTCCGTCCCCTTTTTCCCGTAGATGTCATGCGCTATGATGACGGCGTAGTAAATGATGTAGGCAACCGTCAGGACGATGGCAAAAATGAAATATGAGTTCATGTATTTAGTATGAATATTAAAATTTGTATTAGTATGATTTTGCAAAGAAACGCACGAAATATAAAACCATAAAATAATTGAGCATTAAACATCTATTTCGTTAATGAGATTTATGTAATTTCCAAAAATCGAACTATTAAATCGTACTATATTGCAGTCTCTATGGAGGGAAATGGAGAAATCGGGGCATAAAAAAAGCTCTCGTGGTGGAGAGCTTTAGGTGGCAAAGGAGAACACTGAATATCAGCGTTTCTTTCCGCGCAGGTAATCGTTCAGGTCTTTGTATTCCGCATAGTGGCAGGATTCATCGCTGACACGTCCATCATACATCCCGGCAATGGTCTCTGTGGTTCTCTGCCCGGCAAGGTCATTGTCGAGATAACAGTGGATGACCGAATATTCCTGTAAACGTGCCAGCGTCTTTTTCAAGTTGTTTACCGAGTTCATCACGAGGTAGTCGCATGGCATGGCAAGACAGACCGTTCGGTCGCCTGCCAGTTTCAGTGTCATATAGGAAAGGAAATCCATGAAGCCCTCGAAAACACAGACATTTTCCTGTGTCTCTTCTGTCAGATGTCTTATCAATGAGATGTCCTTGTTGTTCAGGCATCCCTTGTAATAGGCGTTGCGCACCTCGTAACCACCGGAGGTATTGCCGAATGCGAGAGCGAAATAATGACGGCCTCGCAGTTCATAATGCACCTCCTTGCAATACATACGGCCGATGTCCGCGTCGATAAGCCGGGATTGGAGGTAAGAGAACAGGGCGTGATGGCGGAGTGGAATCACGATCACGTCTTTCATTTCAGCCTCCACCGGTCGGGGTGGAGCGGTCGGCATACGGGTTCTCGGTAGTGATGCGCCATTCACAAGCCTCTCGATATACGCCAGTGCCTCGCTCACGCAGTCCGTCCGGCAAATGTATTTTGCCAGTTCCACCAGGTCGCCGCCGGTCGCCTCGCCGAAATCGTACCATTCATTGATTCGGTCATTCACCTTGAACGACGGGGTACGCTCGTTCCGTAACGGTGAGAAGTACCAGTATTGTTCCGATTTTATATGCTGTGCATGGTGGCCGAGCTGTGCCAGAAAATCCACGATGCGTACTTGTTTTGCTTCTGCTATGGTCATCTATTTTTCTTTCACTTGATTTCAAAAAAAGGTTTAGTTTAGTTTTTCCCCTATATATATAAATACTAAAGTAAACTAAATGATATAAGCCCGCGCACGACTTCATTCTTCATCAAAAAGCATGGCCTCGGTAGGCGTCATGTCGTAATAGAACAACTTGTCCCGTTTGATGATGAGCTTGAGGTTGTCTATCAGGTATTGCATCAGTTTTATCATGACACTCCGGCCGCGTTTGAACCCGATTGCCTCGTAGGAGACCATCAGGCTCTGCAGCAGGTTGTCGAATCCCCGGATGGGCTTTTCCCCGAATGCGGCAGAGAGAGCTTCGCGGTGCTGTTCGATGCTCAGTTCCGTAAACCCCGTTCTTGCCTTGGGCTTCGGGGGCTCGCCAAACGAGTGTACTTCCGCAATGACGGGCAGTCCTGTTTCATTGATGGTAAATGCAAACGGCTTGAACTCTTTTTCCCGGATATGGAGCGCATGGACTTCGCTGATGCCGGGATTCTCGTTACTCTTGCTGATGACCAGCACGGTCTCCGCCTTGTTGCTCATCTCCGTTCCGATATGTCCGCGCACGTTGTTGTCCCCTTTGTTCAAATGAAGCACACAGTGGATGTGCAGGTCGTATCTCGAAGACCATTCCATCATCCGGTTGATGACTTCCACCGATTCACCGGCATTATTGATGTCGAGCATCAGGTCGCGAATGCCGTCGATGATGACCAGTCCGTAGCCTTTCTGTTGGCGCAGCGCATAGTCGATGACCTCGATACGCACCGACGGCGAATATTCACGCAGGCAGAAAAAATCGAGATTCTCCGGATCGGTCGTCGTGGGCAACCCGGCCAGCCGCAATATACGCTCCAATACCGAGCGGCAATGGAAACGGCTCTGTTCCGTATCGACGTACAGAATACGCTGTTTGCCTTCGGGCAGATGTGCACGGTAGTTCAATACTTGTTTCCCCGCCAATGATGCGGCGACAAGCGCAGAGACGTTGAACGTCTTTTTCGATTTCGCCTTGCCAGTCGATGCACTGAAATTGCCGAGCGTGGCAATCGTTGAGTTATCTATCCAGATGATTTGCGGAGGGGTCTCATAAATGTCCGTCGCCTTGATTTGCGAGGCATGGAGGATGTCCGACAGGCGGTGTTCATCCATCCCCATGCTGGTTGTGCGGTCAATCCTTCTTTCGTTTTCCATAGCGTCTCTTGTTAAGGAACGGTTCTGTGGCGGCGGCTTCCGTCACCCTGCGCACTGCCTCGTTCATGGTAGGTTCATAATTCTGCAACAGCCATTCGTCCAATTCCTCCTTGGCGAAATAAACCATTTTACCGCGCGGTTTGTAGTGCGGTATCTCCTTGCTCGATGTGAGCTTGTACAGCATACTTTCAGAAACCCCGATATACATGCAGGCTTCCTGAAATGTGAAAACTCTCTTGGTCGTGAAGATGGTATTTTCCAGCAGCGTAATACGCTCCAAGAGACTTTCGACCGGTTCCAATTTCTTCAGTACCGATTCGATGGCGGCGAGCCGTCCGCTCATCCGCTCCATGAATGTCATTCTATTCGGCATAATAACACAGTTTGATTTTTGACAATGGAGATGAAACCTCCGTTATGCAGCGCGCTAACGGAGGTCAAAGGTATGTCCTGTAAACGAAGATGCCGTGATTTGGGGAATGATACTATGCACGTGTCATTGTAACTCTCATTGTATATTAACTTTAGTTATTCTAAATTTGAGTAATTAAGACATCAGAGTATGGAATAAGTCCGATCTCTCATTGGTCTGCGAGACCGAAAAGCATGTTCCGACCCCATACTCTTTACATCAGAATCCGGATAGTTCGTAAGGTGCATGAACCCGTATTTGCAATGAGGGATCAAGATGTAAGCGATGTCATTAAAACTAAAAACCGAACGGCCATGCAGTACATTGGAATCGACGTGAGCAAAGCTACATTCGTGGTGGCTTACTCCTCCGACAAGGGCGGGGAAATCCGCACTTTTAACAACACGACCGCAGGGATCAAGCAGTTCATCGGAACTCTGCCCAAAGACGGTAGTATCCACTGTGTCATGGAAGCCACCGGGAACTACAGCGCATTGCTGCTGTATATGCTCAATGTCGCAGGGATTACTGTCAGCATGGAAAACCCGCTGAAGGTAAAGAACTTCGCCAGAGCCATGCTCTCCACGGTCAAGACTGACAAGATCGACGCTCGGCTCATAGCCCTGTACGGTGAGAAAATGAACCCGCAGCCTTTCAAGGTACAAGGAGAAGCCATCCTGCGGCTCCGACAGAAGAGAACGGTCATACGTCAACTTACCAAGCAGATTACCGCCATGTCGAACCTTCGTGGCTCTCTCGCTTGTCTGCCTGTTCCGGACAAAGGGGCGACCCATACCGTAGACGAAACGATCAAGTTCCTTGAAAAGAGGCGCGACAGGCTTCAATCGGAACTCACGGATCTTGTCGAAGTCGAGTTCAGCAGGCAACTTGCACTCCTGACGACTATAAAGGGGATAGGCATAACGCTCGCCACGGCACTTATCCTCACAACAGGTGGTTTCACCTACTTCCAAAATGCCAAGCAGGTGTCCCGATATCTCGGTATCTGTCCCACTTACGAACAGTCCGGTACGTCCGTAAACATCAGAGGACACATCAACCGAAACGGAGACGCATACACCAGAGGTCTTCTCTATATCGCCGCTTGGCCTGCCAGCAGGTTCAATGCCCAATGCAAAGAGACTTACACGAGGCTCAGGCAAAACGGGAAGCCCGGAAAACTCGCCATGATCGCTGTAGCCAACAAGCTCGTCAGGCAGGCTTTTGCGGTCGTTGCCCATGACAAAGAGTATATCGACGGCTTTGTTTCCAACAGACCTTAGAATAAACCATCCTCCGATATTTTTACCTTTTTTTCGCATTTTTTAATATAGTTCGTGCTTTTACCTTTCACATACTTCGCTTCTTGTCACTTTCTGTCATTCTTTCAGCCGATCAATGACCTTTCGGATGCTGTATGCGACCGATGTCATGTTGTTCTTGATGGATGACAGCGCGGAAGACAGGGTTGACACCGAAACGGAGCGTGTCCCGTCCTTGGACTGCAGGAATGCGCCCTTGCCGAGAACATTCTGCCACCGAGATTGGATGAACGAGTTTTCAAGAAGCGCATCGAACAGGATTACCACACGGCGGATATTGTTCACGCGGATGGAAAAGCCCTTCTTGCAGGCGAAGAGAGCCTCCATGTCTTCAATGCGTACAGAAACACAGAACAGATGATAAGTATTGGCGCAAGCCACTATACTTTTCATCTGTTCCGGGGTAAAATTACAACCAAAAGAAAGAGAGAGAGCCGCAGGTCGGTTGATACGGGGCGGACCAAGCGGAGACAACGATTCCGAGGTGTCATACATCCGTTTCAACTTCATGCACTCATTAAACGTGAAATCCGGTGCGGCAAAGCAGGGCTGGACGGAACTGGCGCACTCGGTCAGCAGCCCCTTGACAATGTAGATGTTCATTTCGTGGCAGTTCCGGCAGGCCGCATGGTCACAGTCTATGTACCGGTGTCCGTTTACGAAATCGTCCACATAGCGGTGGTACTGTTTACCACCCAACACAACATCGTGGAGATAAACTGTTTTTGCTTCGGTAAGCAGGGCGAAAAGTTCATTCGCCACATCCTTGTCCGCAGCGAAGTGCTGCAGGTGTTGGCTCCCTCCAAAAAGAGAGAAGGCCGTCTTCAGGTCTTTTCATGTCGATTTACCTTTTTGAGTTTATAATATGTGATGGAAGCATTAACTTCGGTTGCATTTACAACCGGAGAAATGCCGTAAATATATGTTTGTAAATTAGACATGGACCACAGAATGCCTTCAATTAGTGAAACAAACCGTTTACAAGATTCACAGCCTCGTCCTTTTTCTTATTGATAATCTTGGCATACACCTGTGTCATTTTCACATCGGCATGGCCGAGCAGCTTCGAGACAGTATATAAGTCCGCTCCGAGCGTCAGCATCATGGTGGCAAACGTATGGCGACTGGTGTGGTAGGAGAACCGCTTGGAGATTCCGGCTGCTTTCGCCCAAGGTTTGAGCTGCATTCTGATTGTATTGGCGGACGGCAGGTCGAACACATTATCTTCTGATGATTTGCCCCCACGTTCCGGCATCCACTTCAACGCTTCAGGAGAGAGGGGCAGGTAAATAGGCTCTTTGGTCTTTTTCATGGACACGGCCAAACGGTACTGTCCCCTGTCAACGAACACGTCATTCCATTTCAGCTTGATTATATCGCTGATGCGTAATCCGCAAAAGCAGGAGAACAGATATGCGCATTTTACAATCTCGTATTCCTCGTGGGGCATAGGAGTGTCAATCAACGCCTGTACCTCTTCGATGGTCATGTACGACCGCATACTCTCCGGCTTGCGGATTTTCTCCGACTTCTCAAGTTCGTTGAAAGGGTTGGCCTTCATCTTTTTCTTCCTGACGGCAGAGTTCAACGCACCGTTCAACGCACGGTAATAATTGTGAAGCGTGTAGTTCGATATGTCCTTGCCTTTCGGATGATATTCCGTCAGCAGATAAGTGATGTAGCCACGACAAAAGTCCCCGTCAATCTGATCCAGTGTGACCATTTCTCCGGCATAGTCTTTCAGTATGCGCATGGCAATCTTGATTTGACTGCCATCTTTCTTACCGGCACTCTCTTGAGCCTCCATATAAACCTGCATCCAATCCAGCAGGAAAGTCTTGTCCTTACGGAATACAATCCCGGCCTCATTACTGGTCAGTTCGATAATACGCTTCGACTTGATGGCATTGGCGGCGTCCATTGTCGTCTGATTCTGCCTGCGGGAGTTGCTATCCGTTTCCGGGATAATATACATCTTGAGGTATTCATATGTCCGCTTTCCGTCGCGGTATATATCCAGATACAGGCTCTTGCTGCCATTGCTCAGCGACTTCATCCGAAGACGAATTGGCTCTTTGACTTTTGTATGATTCTTAACTCGTGCCATAGGGATTCCTTTCTCATTTTTTCTACTGCAAATATACGAATAAGTATCGAATTTGAGAAACAAATGAGAAACAAAATTGCACCAAACAAGAGCCAATCTACTGAAAGTACTGAAAACAACCGAAAATAAAAATAAGATTATAAAACTTTGATTTACAGGATATTTGTTATCAATTTATTGGATGTTGTTTTCATTCTATACATATAATGCGTAAATCTGGAAAATTTAAACGAATGGGAACCTATTGTGTGTTGCTTATGCTATGCTTTGTCATAGCGTGGTTACACGTTCATTCCTATTCGGGCTTACCAGAGCCTTTACTCGAAATGGCGTGTTCCCACGCTACTTTTTTTATTAACGGTAAATCGGTGAAGGTATGGCAAGGATCAGAGTAGTGACGGCCGCAAGCATTGACGGCTTTCTCCCGGAAAGGGATGACAAAAGGATGGAATGGCTGAGAAAGGACCGCAGGGGCCTGAGGAACTGGCATGAGAGGTGCGAGCGCAGGCTGTATGCGGGGTATCCGCTGGTGGACCTGATCTGCGAGAAGGAAGAGGGCGACCAGAGGAGCATCTATCTGGCAGAGATAACGGAGGCGGGAGACGTGGAGCTGCTGCGCGGACTGTTCCTCTACCATATCGTGGACGAAATGGTAATCTACCTGCTTCCCCTCACCCGCCGGGAAGGCGTCCGGGTGATGGATGGATTCACCGCCTCGCAGTGGGAAACGGTGCAGATGCGGTGCTACAGGAACGGCATCTGCCGGATAGTGTACCGCAAAGTGTCGTGACAGTGCGCCGGAACATGATGCGGCAAGGCGGGAACGGTGTGGCAGGATGCGACACGGAAGGAAGGCGTTCCCCAGAAAAATCAGGAAATTTAGTATTGTAAATCAGTGCGATAGGGCGAAAAGGTAGGGAATCCTGCCCCGGTGGCGCAGGATTTGCCGTTTGTTTTACATACCTACTTGCGCAAAAGGTGAGAAAAACAACGATTTACGAATCTAAATTTCTGAAAAATATGGATTACTTCATTTTTACCGGAAGTGCCTTCTTCCAATATATAAGCCGGGAAACCGGAACATGTGACTGCCGCACGCTTTATAACGAGTTTTCAGAAATGGTGTTCAGCCATTGTACCACGAGCAAGGACTACACAGGACTGATACTGACCCTGATCTATACGGAAATCGAACTGCAGGAGCTCTGCGAACACCGACTGGGCAAAGAGGCGGGAGAACGCAGGGAGTATGCACGAAAGGCCATGCTGCTCGTCAGAGAAACACTGGAGGTTCTGAAAAACGAAATGCCGACGCCGGCACATGTCGGGAAACAGAACGATACCCCTGCTGCCACACGAACGCTACGATGGACGGGCAGCGCGGTGGACCTGGTAGAGGTCATCTACGGACTTGACGAAATGAAATGCATCAACAACGGGGATGTGCCGATAGGAGAACTGGCCGCCTTCTTCTATGAACTGCTGGAGGTGGAAGCCAAAGCGTGCTACCGGTTTTATACGGACATCAAACACCGGAAAAACGACAGCCGGACCTACTTTCTGGACAAGATGCAGGAAAGGCTGAACGAGAGGATGAGACGGGATGACGAGAAATGAATTTTAATGTATAATTTTAATTTTTGAATCACATGGCTTTTTTTGATTTTAACCCTATCGCGGATTACGTGATACTGAAATTCAAGTGCCCCCAATGCGGCACGGAAAATGAAACGGAGAAATTAGCGGTCCCTACGCCCGACCTGACGGCAGAGACCCACAGCGAGAGTTGCAACAGTGACTATGACGAACATGAGTGCCCGAAATGTGGAACGGTATTTGATATAATACTGAGCAACGGAATAGGCGGAGGAGACGGGGAGATAAACGGCCTGGATGACGAATACTCCCCGGAAGTCATCGAGGGATTTTCGGAAGAGGAGGTGTACGAAGATTTCAAGTCCATGTACTTCAACAACCATGTCCGGGATACCGTCGAGGTACTGGACCAAATCGACAGTCTGGACGAACCTTACCGGAAATTATTGTACCGGACCCTTTTTGCCAACATAATCAGCAGCATGGAGGCATATCTGAGCGACCGGCTTATACAGAAGGTATTGTCGGACGCAAAATATAAACGGCAGTTTACGGAAAAATTCAAGGATTTCCAGAATGAGAAAATCCCGCTGACCAACCTTTTCTCCATGATGGACAAAATCGACTTGCATATCCGGAAAAGCCTGCGGGAAATAATATACCACAATCTGGATCGGGTGAAGCCTATATACAAGTCCGTCCTGAATATTGACCTGGGGGACATCGGCATATTGATGAAGGATGTAACCGTACGGCACGACATCGTGCATAGAAACGGAAAAGACAAGGACGGAAACATGCGGGAAATCACGAAAGAGGATGTGCTGAACCTGGCACAGAGGGTATCCGACTTCATAGGCAATATCGAAGGACAGTTTACGCTCTTGGAACTGACAGAACATGCACAGGAAATATCGTTCGATCTGTAAGCGAGGTGGATAACCTGGAGGCAAAAGAGCCATACCACTGCCCGGAAACGGGGGATGATATGGCTCTTTGTATTGCTGGGAAGTAAAGGCTGCAAGGACAGGAACCATAGTTTAAAGTACATAAATTCAATAAATTATTTTTTGAAAAAGAAATATTCTATTTATATTTGCAATATAATTCAAACCTGACAAAGAATGAGCTCAATACATGACATAGCAGACTACATTATCTTACGTGTAAAATCGGAAGATAAAAATGCTTCTTTAATTAATTTAAAGTTGCAAAAGCTGTTGTATTATGTTCAGGCATGGTCTTATGGAATACGTAATAAACCAATGTTTGCCGGAGACTTTGAAGCATGGATTCATGGCCCTGTGAACCGGACAATCTATGACCGCTTTAATCCAACAAAATATCTTTATTCCGAAATAAATGTAGAGGACTGTCTGAACCAAAATGTAACCCTTACCTCTGACGATGCGGAATTTGTGGATTTTATCCTGGAGAATTACCTTAAATACAGCGGCGCGGAACTGGAAAGACTTTCCCATACGGAAATGCCATGGCTTAAAACAAGAGGAGACTTAGGAGTAAACGAACGCTGTGATAAAGTGATTACTCCGGCACTTATGACAGAATACTATGGTAAAAAGTGGGAAAAACTTAACGCTTAATCCCGAACTGCCCAAATATGGTGGCAAATCGTTAGTCAGTTCGGAAGAGGATAAAGAAGTCAAGAGAAGGAAGATTACTTTTTCCTTCTCTTATTTTAGACAGATACCTGACTTCGAGATTGGCGGCTGTTCACAAGCATGGTATGTCGGACTTATGGAAAGACTGAAAATTCTGGGTACCATGACTCCCCAAGAAGTTCTGGAAGAAAACAGAGGCAGCACAGCCCTGCGTTGCCACCCCATTGACTGGAATGCGAAAAATATCCCTATCCAAAGAAAGGAACTTAATTGGCTTCCCAAAGAGATCCTGGAGAATGAGGATGATTTTCCCATGATGCAATTTTCCATTTCTACCAGTACAGGACGCATCGTCGGCTATTTTGACAGGGACTCGTCCGTATTCCATATCGTATTGTTTGATCCTAATCATAACATACAACCGTCCAAGAAAACAAATTACCAAATTCAACCGACCACTAAAGGTATATCGCAATATGATGACCTGCTGAACAAGTTGGAGAAAATAAAAAAGATCGTAGAGGACTGCTCCGATAAAAGCTGCAAACTGCATGCACACATTGAAGCCATAGAGGAACTGCATGACAATATTGTTTATGTGGGACTTGACGGGGACTTTTACTCCACTTATCAAGAAATTCTTCAAAAACATTCTTTGCAAGAGATTCTTGAACAAGGTATCTTTGAATTTACAGGTGAAAATGAAGATGCCAATTAAGGCCATTTTGATAGAATATCAAACGGAGAGAAAGCAAACGATTAAAATGATGCGAATATAAAAAGTCTTATATTCAGGAAAGAGAGAATATCCAGGCTCACCCTTTCCAATAAATATATTATATTTGCCGGCACCATTTAATACCTAAATAATCATGAACTCAGAAACTGTTGAAATTACTTCTGTCGGAATCCGTAAGGTACTAAACAAATACACTCCGGAGCGTGCCATTTCTGAATATGTATGGAACGGGTTTGACGCTAAAGCCACAGTTGTAAAAATCGATATTGATTTTGATAGCCAGGAATTAGATACTGTTAAAGAGATCAGGGTTACAGATAACGGGATCGGCATATGCCATGATGAACTTGCATCCAAATTTAAAAAATTCTATGAATCTCAAAAAAGCATAGCCAATACCAAAGACACAGATTTCACAAGAGGGAAAAATGGATATGGGCGCTTCACTTTTCATAAGTTTGCCAGATTCGCTAAATGGGAAACACTATATCTGAAAGAGAATAATATAATGTCTTACGATATTCAAATCAGTAATGACAACCTAAAGGACTATTCACCGACACTTCCGGTCATATCCCAGGAAACGACAACCGGCACTCGGGTCGTGTTTAATGAAATTTTTCCAATCATTTCAACATCCTTCATTGAGAAAATCCTTATTCCCTATCTAAAAGCAGAATTTGCCTGGTTTCTTGAACTGAAAGAAGAATATAAAATATTCATCAATGGCGTTGAATTGGATTACAAATCAATCATAGACGAAAAAGAAGAATTTCCTTTAAGTATCAAAGGAAGTGATGATCAAGAAGTGAGATTCGAGTGTAAATTCATACGCTGGAACACAAAAATGAATGACGAATATTCCCGATTCTATTTTTTGAATAATGACCTGGAATTAAAAAATACCAGAACAACCCTACTGAATAAAAAAGGCGACAATTTCTGGCATAGCGTCATAATCATCAATGATTTTTTTAATGAAATTAATTGTGACAGGGAAGAAGAAGAGAATAACCTGCAAACTAAATTGTTTGAGAACGTATCAGATAGAAAATTATTTAGAAATTTGATATTGAGACTTAACGAATTTCTTAAAAGTAAAAGAAGACCGTTTTTAAGAGAACAAGCAGTGACTCTGATTAACAAATATGAAGAGGAGAAAGTATTTCCTGAATTTGGCAATAATGATTGGGATAAGGCAAGAAAACAAGGATTGGAGGATTTTGTAAAAGGATTATATGAAGTGGAACCGGCTGTTTTCATGAAGTTAAACAAGGAGCAAAAAAGAGTTTTCCTGGAACTTCTGAATCTTGTAATGGACAGTGGAGAAAGGGATAGCCTATTTAAAATCATAGATGCAGTGGTAGAACTGGATTCTAATGACAGGAAAGAATTCGCAAAAATATTGGAATCTACCCGTCTTAAACAGGTAATCTCCACAATAAAATTGATTACCGACAGGCTTGTCACCCTTGAAAATTTGAAGAAACTGGTCTTTAACCATGAATTGAAAGCCAATGAGGTGGTAAACCTCCAAACTTTTATAGAGAAACATTATTGGATTTTCGGTGAAGAATATAGAATGGTCTGTGCCGAAGAAGTAAAATTTGAGGAGGCATTAAGAAGGTATGTCTATATCTTACGTGGGGTTGATGAAAAAACATACATTAAACACCCGCATAAATATAAAGAAATGGACTTGTTTCTGGCCGGAACAGATTTTAGAAACGGTAAACCTCACAATGTAGTAGTGGAAATAAAGAATCCCTCTACTATAAAGCAATTAAAATCTGAACAGCTAACGCAATTAGAAAGATATATGGATGTCATTTTAAAACAGGACTGTTTTAATGATGCCAATGAGTACTGGACTTTTATGCTGATCGGCCAGGACTATGATGATATTGTGGGAAGACGCGTGACAAATAAATATACAGGATTGATTTTGGAAGGTGACAATTATCGCTTGTATGTAAAGAAATGGAGTGAAATAACGAATGAAGTAGAAAGAAGGCTGAAATATCTGTTGGATAAATTAAAAGTTGAACGGGCAAAACTATCCGGCAGCAATACCTTAAATGATGTCATGCAGGAAATCGTTTCCAATTCTGCCGTTACCGCTAATTAACCGCGTATTTGGCATTGCATAAAAAATAAAAAGAGCCGCTTTTCTGCGGCTCTTTCTGTATATCCATGTTACTTATTTGGGCAATAATCGGGCGAGTTCGGGGTCGCTCTTGATACGCTCCAACTCGTCGGAGACGATCTGCTTCACCTCCGCCTTGATGCGGTTGTAGTTCTGCCGGATCATCTCCTTCATGCAGTCTTTGCCGTCGGGACCGGTGAAGTCGGCAATTATGGGGATGGGCCTGTATGCCTTCTCCTCCCGCTTTACCTTTTCGGTATCCACGACAATCTCACAATGGAAGATTTTCTGCTCGATGCGCTCGCCATAGTTGTCGGAGACCGAACCGACGAACATGCCCTGCGTCAGAGAGGAGATCTTGGAGGGGGGTATGAGGGCATCCAACTGCGTGTTGATGGAGGTGGAAACGTCCTGGCGGTTGATGGATATGGACCGGCGCTTCTGCAAGACCTTGCCGAACCGCTCGCTCAGGGTTTTGGCGGTCTCACCCACCACCTGCCCGGAAAAGATATTGCCGACGGTATTGATCACCACTTTGGCTTCTTTCTCACCATAATCGCGGATAAGCTGGGAAAAGTCCTGGAAGCCCAGGCAGACGGCCACCTTGTTGCTCCGGGCTGTGGCGATGAGGTTGTCAAGACCCTTAAAATATATTGTGGGGAGCTCGTCTATAATCATGGAGGACTTGAGCTTCCCTTTCTTGTTTACCAGCTTGACAATGCGGGAGTTATACAGCCCGAGGGCCGCACCGTAGATGTTCTGGCGGTCGGGATTGTTACCCACGCAGAGGATTTTGGGCTCCTCGGGATTGTTGATGTCCAACGTGAACTCGCTCTCGGACATCACCCAGTAGAGCTGGGGGGAAATCATGCGGGAAAGCGGAATCTTGGCGGAAGCGATCTGCCCTTGAAGCTGCTCGGCGGCTCCGCCGAGCCATGCATCCATGAAGGGGCTCAGGTAGTTCTCCAGCTCGGGATAGCTGGTCAGGATAGGGAAAATATCCTCGTACCTGCGGTTCAGCAGCTCGACGGCATGGGGAAAGGTACAATACCTGCCGTCCCTGTAGATGCGCAGGAACCAGATAATCGCGGCGAAAAGGATTATGGGAGACTCCACGAAGAAATCACCCTGCTTCTGCACCCAGGTCTTGTTGAGGTTGAGCATGATCACGTAGGCACTCTCGTAGGCATCGGTGATGTCTTCCATGAAATCGGGATGGATCGGGTTGCAGCGGTGGGAACGCCGGGGGTCGTCGAAATTGATCACATAGAACTTCGGAGAGGTCTTGTAACCGTCGCGGTGGGTGAGCAAATGGTTGTAGGCAATCAGGGAGAGGTCGGGAAACTTGAAATCGTAAATGTATTGCGTGTAACCCTTCTCGATCTGCTGTTTAATGAACTGATTGACAACGGCGTAAGACTTCCCGCTGCCGGGCGAACCAACCACGATGCACGCACGCTGGGGATTGACAACGTTGATGAAACCGTTGTGCCACAGCTTGTTGTAATAGAAACGGGTCGGCAGGTTGACGGAATACTCGTTCTCGATCAGGCGGGTCTCCTGCATGAAACTCTCGTTTTCGTTGTTGAAAACATCGTCCATGAGGTTGTGCTTCAAAAGCCGGGACATCCACAGTCCGGCCATCAGCAGGCAGACGTAACCCGCCGTCATGGTGGTGGCATAAAGCGCCGCGTCCACCTCTGCGGGAAGAGGCAGGGCGAGTATCCACCAGTTAAGAAAGAACAGCACGAAGCCTGCGGCAAGGGCTGCCCAGATACGCCTCCATGTGACCTTCTCGCCTTTCACGCCATGCGTTCCCAGGCATGAGAGGGCCAGGAGCAAAAGGGCGAAAAGCTTCGTGTAGAGGATGCAGGAGAACAGTCCGGCGGTACGCTGGAAGTTCATCAGCACCCTGTCCACCACCCCAATGTTCACTCCCCAGAGCCGGATGGCTTCGTAACAGTACCAATAGATATGTATCACTACCAATATAATGCTGACGGCACGCAGAAAATCCATGATTTTCGCCAGTGCCCTTAAATCGTCTTCTTGTTGCGACATACTTCTTTCGTTTAAATTTTACGCTGTCTTTTCTTTCTCTTGCGCTGCAACTTGCGGGCAAACGCATCCTCGGCGGCTTCGGAGCCGGCAGGACCGGATACGAACAGCGCTGCCGGGGAGGCGTCCTCGTCATGGCTGCCAACCGCATCCTGCCCGGGTTCCCCGATGGCCGGGCCTTCGCCGGGGATAGTGAAGGGTATCGGTGGAAGATGTCCGAAGGGCAGAAGGAAATGCTCGTGCAGGGCATTGGCGGAAAGCTCCTTGCAGAGGCGGGGGGCGGTGTGTCCGCAGGCCGGGGGCAACCCCTTC
>OATQ01000249.1_pt1 | contig 34093 bp, 24 predicted proteins | sample 1495061 | NCBI WGS metagenome assembly OATQ01 (sample SAMEA2579979, study PRJEB22360) | human gut metagenome
TCGCAACGTACCCCGGGGGCCACCCGTGAGCCCATCCCCGCCGGCGCCAACGCCATCATCTGGACGCCGCCTTCGGCCCAGCAGCTACAGGCCGACATGATGCAGCGTTATCGCAAGATGAAGGAAGACGCCACACCTGTCATCTCGCGCGACGATGTGCCCATTATCGACCAGGTCGCCGCCGCCGAAGTCAGCCAGGTCGAGAACATGAATCCCGACGTGCCGATTCCCGACGAAGTCATCGAGCGCGTCGCTTCGATCCACGAGCGCGTCGAGGAGCATCGCGCCAATCGCGGCCTCAAGCCGTCACTGCACGGCTTTTTCTTCCGCGGAAAGAAACGCTAGCCGCAACAGCAAGGCCCGCCCCACAAACGTGAGACGGGCCGTTTTCGTTTGAGCAATCATGCAGCAACGTGATGGGGCAAATTAATCCACGCGCTTGTCGCCCATAAAGAAGAGCGCCACCGTACCAGGTCCGGTATGCGAGCCAATCAGAGTACCGATGTCATTGATCTCAATCTTGCCTTTAAGCTGCGGAACCTGTTCCTCAATCAGCGCCGCAACTGCCTCGGCATCCTCGCGGCACGCCGAGTGCGACATGATGCACTTACCCGAATAATCCGTACCGCCCTGTACGTGTGCCATCATGGTCTTAGCCATCTCGGAAATCGCGCGCTTCTTAGTGCGAATTTTCTCACGTGGCGACAGCTTACCTTCGCAATCGACCGTCATAAGCGGGCAAATCTTAAGCGCCGTGCCAATGATCGCGCTCGCGGCCGAAATGCGACCGCCGCGCAGGTAGCTCGACAGATCGGTCGAGAAGAACCAGTGGTGCAGGTTGAGTTTGTGCTCCTCGATCCAGGCAGCCGTCTCGTCGAGTGAAGCCCCGCTATCGCGCACGTCGGCGGCATATTCCAGCAACAGACCAAAGCCCGAAGACGCCCCCAGCGAATCGATGACGCGCACCTTGCCGCCCTGGGGATAGCGATCCGCGAGCATCTGCGCCGCGACGCAGGCCGATCCATACGTGCCCGAAATACCCGACGACAACGTCAGGTGCAGCACGTCTTTACCCTCGGCAACAAACGGCTCCCAAAACTCCTCGTACTCACCCACGCTCACCTGAGACGTCTTGGGCATGGCGCCCGCGGCAATCTGGGCAAAAAACTCGTCCGGCGTAATCGACTGATACAGATCGTCCGTATAGACAACATCGTCGATCTCGTAATGAAAACACACGACAGGGATATTGCGCGACGCAAAGAACTCACGGGTTCGATCGGCGGCGGATTCACAGGTCAGGACAAAATCACTCATATGAGGCTCCTTACTCATTGCTGCGCAAATTATCGCACAGTGAGCCTACATGCGGTACATATGTCCACTATTTACCAAATCGAACCAAAAATAGTGAACATCTTTACCACCATCGTCTCCACCGGCCCCACGCATAAATATCTGAGAAAACACCCTCTGTCGTCTCCACCCAACCGCCATATCTACCTCAACTAAATCGATTTACCAAACCGTTCAGCCGACAATTCAGCCGCTGGCGCAAAATCGAAACAAAAGCGGCGCATACTGATAAACGTTTGACGTTGTTTATCAGTTTTACCAACCATATCGGAAGGTGTTTCATGGTCGCATTCGATCGCAACCCGCAAGACTTCAAGTATCTGCGTCTGCTGTCGAGACAATTTCCCACCGAGCAATCCGCGTTTACCGAGATCATCAATCTCTCGGCCATTCTCAACCTGCCCAAAGGCACTGAGCATTTTATGAGTGACGTGCACGGCGAATACGAAGCCTTTATGCACATCCTCAACAACTGCTCGGGCGTCGTGCGCGAGCATGTCGACGAGATCTTTGGCGACACGCTCTCCTTTGACGAAAAGGGCGAGCTGTGCACGCTCATCTACTACCCGCGCGAGAAGATCGACCTGGTCCGCAGCCGGCGCGAGGACTCGCCAGCCTGGTACAAGACGATGCTTGACCAGCTCATCATGGTCGCTCGCTCACTTTCAAGCCGCTACACGCGCTCCAAGGTGCGTAAGGCCATCCCGCGCGACTACGCCTACATCATCGACGAGTTGTTGCACACGCACCCGGACGAGAACAACTATCGCGTGCGCTATCACGAGCGCATCGTGGAGTCCATCCTGGAGACCGCCAGCGCCGACGACTTTATCGAGTCGCTCGCCTCGCTCATCAAGCGCCTGGCCGTCGACCACCTGCACCTGGTGGGCGACATCTTCGACCGCGGCGGCGGCGCGGCCAAGATTATGGACCGACTGCTCACCTACCATTCACTCGACATCCAGTGGGGCAACCACGACCTGCTGTGGATGGGCGCTGCAGCCCGCCTGCATCGCCACGGTGCTGCGCAACAACCTGCGCTACGACAACTACGAGATCCTGGAGAACGACTACGGCATCTCGCTGCGTGAGCTTGTCGCCTTTGCCGATGCCACCTACACCGCCGGTGAGTCCATCACCCCGCTGATCAAGGCCATAAACGTGCTGCTCTTTAAGCTCGAGGGCCAGATTATCCAGCGCCACCCCGAGTTCGATATGACCGACCGCCTGTTACTCGACAAGATCGACCACGACACCGGCACAGTCACGCTCGCCGACGGCAGCGTGTGGCCGCTCACGACCAACGACTTCCCCACCGTCGACCCGGCGGACCCCTACACGCTCACGTCTCAGGAGCAGCACATCATCGACAAGCTCGTGTCAGAGTTTGTCACCGCCGATCACCTGCATCGCCATATCGATTTCCTCTATTCCCACGGCTCGATGTACAAGGTCGCCAACGGCAACCTGCTGTTCCATGGCTGCGTTCCGCTCAACGAAGACGGCACCTTTAGCAGCATGAACTGTCTGGGCACCTGGCACGCTGGCCGCGATTATCTCGATTTTTGCGACCACATCGCCCGCCGCGCCTGGCGCGTGGGCGACTGCGACGCCCTCGACTGGATGTGGTACCTGTGGATTGGCTTCAATTCACCCGCCAGCGGACGCTTAGTGCGTACCTTTGAGCGCGCCTATATCGCCGATAGGAGCACCTGGGTCGAGCCGATGGACCCGTACTTTACGCTTACCAAGTCGCCCTCGGTCTGCGATGATATCATGCGCGAGTTTGGCGTCGCGCCCATGGCATGCTCGCCGACCGGCCACATCATCAACGGCCACACGCCCGTTAAAACCACCAAGGGCGAGCAGCCCATCCGCGCCGAGGGCAAGCTGCTGGTCATCGATGGCGGCTTCTGCCGCGCTTACCATCCCAAGACGGGCATCGCCGGCTATACGCTCATCTCGAGCTCGCGCGGCTGCCGCCTCAAGTCGCACCGGGCCTTTACGACGGTTGCCGAGGCACTCACGCGCAACGTGGACATCGAAAGCGAGACCAACCGTTTTGACCAAGCAGACCGTCGCCGCATGGTGAGCGACACCGATACTGGCGCCAAGATTCGCAGCCAGATCCAGGATCTGCGCCAGCTGCTCGATGCATATAGAAACGGTGCTATCGAAGAGCGCGTCTAGCCCCACCCGCGGGGATTGGCTAAACTTGCTGAGTTTGTCATCCCCACGGCGTCCCCGCGCCACCCTAAGGCAGGTACCATGCAAAAGCTCCTTGCGCAGATCATGAAATTTGGCGTCGTCGGTGTCATTGCCACGGTTATCGACTTTGGCATTATGAATCTGCTCCACTACGGTCTGGGCCTCAACATCCTAATCGCCAACACCAGCGGCTTTATCATCTCACTCATCTTTAACTACCTCGCAAGCATGAAGTACGTGTTTGCGCACAAGGAAGGCATGAGCCGCCGCCGCGAGTTCATCATCTTTGTCGTGCTGTCCGTGATCGGTTTGGTGCTCAACGACGGCATCGTGCTGGCGCTCAACGCCGGCCTGGGACTCGAGGCCAATATCGCCAAGATCTGCGCCACCGCGCTTGTCATGGTCTACAACTTTGTGACCCGAAAAATCTTCCTGGAGGGCGACGAGACCAAGTAGCTCGAAACCCCTGCAGCATTACGGCGCCCACGGACGACGTGCACTCAGCGCAGTATCGTCCGTGGGTGCCGCTCGTTTACGGGCAAATTTTCAACGTTTGCGGATTAGCTCTTGAAAATTTGGCGAGTTCATATAGTTCTTGGCAAAGACCTTACGTTTCCCTTGTAAAAGCTCTAAAGTATCCTATGCTCGATTCATCAACGCATTGGATGTGATTACGTGCGCAAGGCGCTGGCACAACCTCATACCAAGCAGTTCCTCAAGTTTGCTGTCGTGGGTCTTATCTCCTTTGGCATCGACTGGGGCATGCTCATTGCGCTCGTCGAGCTGTTCCACCTCGACTTTTTGATGAGCACCACGGTTTCGTTTATCACGTCCGTCGTGGTCAACTACTGGCTCAGCATGAAGTACGTGTTCGACCACCGCGAAGGCATGAGCCGCAAGCGCGAGTTCACGATCTTCACCATCCTGTCGGTGATCGGCCTGGGCCTCAACGACCTGTATATGTTTGTGGGCGTCACGTTTTTGAGCATCGGCTACCAAGCCATGAAGGCCATCGCCACGTTCCTTGTCACCTGGTACAACTACTTCAGCCGTCGCTTCTTCCTCGAGGGCGCACGGTCGTAGTCGATTCACTATTTGCTTGAATGTATAACCGGTTGGAATTCCCGTTCCAACCGGTTTTTTGTTTGCAGAGAGACCCGGCGACCCAGTCCCATTCGCATGAAAAACGGGCGGTCCGGATGTTGGCCCGAACCGCCCGTCTGGCGCGCTATGTCGAGGCCTCTAGCCCGTTACGTAATACCAAACGACGTTGTCGTCATTGGAGAGAACGTAGTTACTGCAGGCCGTCATGGGCGTTGTGCCGTTGACGGAGTACATCCAGCCGCTCGTGCCGCCGTACTGTTTCTCGGCCAAACCACCAATCGCGGAAACATACGTGCCGTACGACGAGCCGTGTGCGTTGACAGAAAGGCCTAGCGCGCACAGGGCATCGTAAACGGTGGCGCCTTCGTTAAAGGTAAAGGTGCCGCCAGAGGACACAGGATTGCCCACAGCGCTCGATGTGACCGAAACCGTCACCGTAACGTAGCTGGACTCCTGTGAGCCGCTTTGGCTGCCCGAGGAGGCGTTTCCACCATTAGAGGACGAGGCTCCATCAGACGACTGGCCACCGCCCGAAGAAGCACCGCCAGACGCATTGGAAGTATCACCGGCTCCCGTATTTTGGGCAGCGGATTTATCGCCAGACTTCTTGCCGCCCCGGTCCTCGGACTTCTTGCTATCCGAGTTTTTGTCCGATTCCTTGTTTGAAGACTCGGAATCGTCCTTGGCGTCGTTCGAACCCTTGGGCTCGTCTTTTGCATCATTCGAAGATTTGGAATCCTTGGAACTGGCCTCGCCCGAAGCGGCAGACGAGCCAGACCCCTTGGTGTCCTTGGCGACGACGCTCTCCCCCGTCACGGTCTGAACGATCCAGTCAATGGACCAGGCGCCGCTCTCGGAAGGATGGACGAAGCCCAGCGAGACGACGATCAGAATGGTGTACGCGGCAGCAAGAACGCCAAGGAGCGCCTTGCGACGAGAGGCGGACGCCGCCGAAGCGGCGCCCTTTTGCTTTGGATCATCGAGCTGGATAAACGAGGAGTCGGGCTGTTGCCCGCTGGTCTCCTTGGGCTTATCGGGCATTACCGTCACCCTTGCCGCGCTTGGTCAGCACGAAGACGGCGATGAGCGCGAGGCCAATCACGCCGGCGGCGATGCCAACGATGGCGAGCGGATTGGTGCCAGTCTCCTGCTCGGAAGCACTAGAGGACTTCTTAGCAGTGGTCGTGGAAACAGCACCCGTATCGGACTTGGAATCGGACTTCTTGTCGGACTTCTTGTCGGACTTGCCGTCCTTCCTGTCAGACTTCCTGTCAGACTTCTTGTCAGACTTCTTCTCGTCCTTCTTATCGGACTTATCGGAGTCCTTCTTGTCGGACTTGTTGTCCCTGGTCTCGGTCTTGGTCGACACCGTCGTCTTGGTCACCGGCTTCTGGCCCGGGGCAATAGCGCCGCCCTTCGAGCCGGAGCCAGAACCAGCGCCAGCGCCAGTGCCGGAACCAGTACCGGTACTAGAACCGCCGCCGCCATTCGAACCAACGCCGCCATTGCCGCCATTGGAGCCTGAACCGCCATTACCGCCAGGGTTAACGGCATTCTTGGTCCACTTGGCATACAACGTCAGGTCGGCCGTCACCGGCGTACTGAAGTCATACGCCTGCGTGCAAGCCTCATCGGTATACCAACCGCCGAAAGTGTAGCCATCGCGCGTCGGATCGACCGGCTTGACCAGCTTGCCATCGGCCGTAGCAACAAACTTAGTGTCGCAAGCAGACCCGCCGTTGGAGTTAAAGGCAACCGTCCAAGACTCGACAGCTCCAAGTTTAAACAGCGTGCCCGAATCATTAATGTAGTAGAGATTGCCAGAAGCATCGGCAATGACCGGAGAGTCACAGTACTGGTAATGGCCAGCCGCATCATAAATCTGCGTCGCCTCTGCATCGCCGAGCGTATAGCGATACACGCCACCACCAGCAGAGTAGTTGACGTAATCCTTGCTATCCGCGCTGTTAACGGTGAAGTACACATAGGTCTTGCCGCCCTGAACACTCACCAGCGGAGTAGCAGCAATACCGTTGAGGCCAGCCGGCAGCGCCTTGCCGTCGGCAGCAGCGACCATCGTGGTCTTACCCGTCTTCAGGTTATAGAGAACCAGAGCAGAGCCAGTAGCCGTCTGTCCGCCGACAATCAGATTGTCACCAGACACCGCAGGGGCGCTCAGATTATTCGTAAGGCCCAGATCAACCGTCTTCTGTTCACTCAGCACGCCCTTCGCCGAAAGCGAAATCACATGGAGCTTTCCGTCGTGCGTCATCTGATAGAAGGTCGAACCATTGGACGGATCGGCAATGCAATCGGCATTTGCGACAGCGCCGAGCTTCATGGTCGAAACGACATCGCCCGTCGTCTTATCAATGCACTTAAGCGTACCCGCGCTCGTAGGAACGATGGCATACTTATCCGTCAAAGCCGCACCAGTCCAGTAATAGCCCTCGGCAGGGTCGATGTTCTGCCAAGAAACTTCGCCCGTGGCAATCTTAATGCGCGCAAAGGAGCCGTTGCCGTAGGTCGCGTTGTAATTCTCGTCATACGAAATATCGACCGAGCCTACATAGACGTACTCGCCGTCCGAAACGACGGTGCAGGAGCTCTGCGTCAAGTCCGTCAAACCAGGCGTCAGCCACTTGCAGATCAGCTTGTCTGCAGTAATCGCCTGGACCGCACCGCCGTTGAGCGGAACGATGATAAGGCCATTGGTATAGATCGGACGAGAGGTATAGCTCACCTTGGAGGCAAGCGGCGCAGAGGCAACCTTTTTGCCCGTGGACGAATCGATCTTGATGAGCTCGTTCTCGGTCGCGATGTACACAAAGCCGTTGGCGATGACAGGTTCGCTGCAGTTGGCATACTGCTGACCAGACTCGGCCTTCCAATCGAAGGCCCACTTAAGACCGGCGGCCTGCGCAGGCGTCTTGGCATCCGTTACGGTCGAACCGTTGCCACTGTTGCCGTAGCCGGCCCACTCGGCATCCCAATCAGGAGTCGTCGCACTCGGGTCCACGACAACCTTGTCGGGATCGGGCATGGGCGAATCGTCGGTGGTATAGGCAAGCGTGACCTTATCGCCGCTCTTGAGCGTAATCTGATTGGCGCAGAGTAAGGAGGGCTCTCCATTGATATACAGGTGCCAATATTTATTGGTCGCAGCATCATAACCGTACGACTTGTCTTCGAACGGCGATTTGATGGAATTGAGGAACCAGTACTCGCCACTCTGGGAGCCGTTGTACGTAACGCCCTTGGCCTTCAGAACCGTCTCAATAAGGTTCTGGGCAGTAGAGCCTTCAGGCAAAGAAACACTGCTTGCCGAGCCCCAGCGAGTATTGTTGCCGTTGACATCGGGACCGATAACATCGGCGGATCCAAGCACCTGACCGGGGAGGGCATCGGCGTCAGCACCATACATAAAGGTGACGGCGTCACCCTCCTGGAGCTTGTAGGCACCGGCGCCAACGTCGGCGAACTTGCCATTTACGTAGAAGCGCCAATAGCTCTTGGTCGCAGCATCCCAGCCATAGGACTTACTGTCGAACGGCGAAGTAATACCGTTGAGGAACCAGCCCCAAGACGATTCGCTAGCATCGAGCTTAAGGCCGGTCTGCTCAAGGAGATCCTTGGCAGTAGAGCCCGCCTTGAGACTCGTCTGACCCGTCGAAGCCCAAACCTGTTGCTTGCCGTCCTTGTCCTTACCGAGAACCTGAACAGAAGCATGGACAGAATCGGACGGCAACTGGTCGCCCCAGCCACCGTAGAACCACGTGACGGTATCGCCGGCATGGATGGTGACATTGTCCGCCGTATAGTCACTCGACTTGCCGTTGATAAACAGCTGCCAATAGGTCGAATAATCTTGGGGCGTACCCAGCTCAACACCGTTGTACTTAAGGCTCAGAATGAAGGAGCCCGCAGCAACGGCGTCAATATCATTCGCCTCGAGCGCGACCTTCGTAAGGTCAAGCGCGCTCGAGCCGGACGTCACCACATACTGCGCGTTATCGACCCAAGTCTGAGTCTTGCCCTGGGCATCGCGACCAATGACGGTCACATTTGCGGCAACCTGGTCCTTAACGACAGGGGACGAGCTACCAGCCGTATAGGCAAACTCAATCTTCTGCCCCTGGGTGAGCTTGACGCTGCTCGCGCCAACCGAGGAAGACGCGCCGTCGACGAACAGCTGCCAGAAGGCATAAGTCGTCGGATCGTAGGCAAGCGTGCGACCATCGCTCGGAGATGTGATGCTTTTGAGGTAGAAGCCGTATGCCGTGTTCGGTTCGTAATCCGCTTTAAAGCCCGTCTTCTGCTGCAGCTTAACGAAGGCATCCGCAGCCGTCGCGCCCTCGTCGAGCTTGAGCTGCGTAGGTGCCACCCAGGTCTGAGCCTTGCCGTCAGCATCGGTGCCGATAATCGAGAACGAGACCTCGACCTGCTTCTTGGCGACATCGCCGGTTTCTGTCGGGTTCTCTGTCTGAACGGCAGCCGCGGCGGCAGATCCCGCTTGGCCAGCGGATGCCGTCGAAGACTGCTCGCTCGTGGCAGAGCCTTCGCCGCCAGTTGCTGCCTCTGCTATGGCTGCACTAGCTGCAGGCGCGCCCTCGGAATCCGAAACCTCGGCGCCGCTCTGCTCAGCGGTACCGCCCGCAAGCGCTGCGTCCTCGCCCGGCGTCGCAGCCTGAGCCACAGCCTCGGCAATGCCCTCGGCGCCCTCGGCCCACAGCTGAGCCGGCGTGGTGCCAAAGGCCATCGCGAAGGCCAGGAATGCCACCAGGCCGCGCTTGGCTACACCGCGTGCAATCGCGCCACGGCGATGCGAGACGCGCTGGCGCTCGTCCTCAAACATATCCATTTGTCTCCTACTGTCTGTACTTGGAGCGTTGCCTTGAGACTGCCCCACGTCATCGCGCATGTTGCGCTCGAGTTCCCCCATCGGGGTCCCCCTTCCCTCCAGAGCCCTATGCACACCGGCGGCAAAAGCCGCAGCCGCATGCAAGACGGGAGGCGATCCGACTTAACCTTAACGACTCGGGCACGTCGTCCGATCTGCGACGCGAGCATCCCGAGCCAAGAGGAATTACGGTTACTGGTACAGCTGGGGACTTGCACCCCGATTCTCCCAAATGCGCAGGATAACCGCGCATTCGTGCGTCTCCGCACCACCATCTAGGCCATCGATTATTACCGTCAAAATGGTATCACGCAAAAGGGCCTCGCACGCAGGCGAAGCCCAAGGTAAAAGCTATTGTTTGCGATAGGAAAATGCGGTGACGGCCGCAGCCTCTAGTGCTTGCCGCCGTGACTGTTGAGCCAGATATTGCGGCCCAGCATAAGCGCCAGCACCAGCGCGCTCACGTAGCCCATAAAGCCAATGACCGGGATACCAAACACAACCGGCTCGATGCGCGCGTAGTACACCACCGACGAACCGATAAACAGACCGGCGATCACAATTGCCATCGACATGCGGTCGATAATCCCACCTAGCTGTCGCAGCGCCTTATCGCTGCTCATGATCTGCGTGTTTACCTTAAGCTGGCCGCGCGTAAGCATACGCGAAGCCAAGCCCAGATACTCGGCCGCCTCGAGCGAGCCCTTCGCCGCGCGATAACTGCTCGCTGCAAAGTCGCGGCTCATCTCGCGCATGCGCGCATAGGTGCTTTTCTCGTTTTTAATATGCGTCTGGATGATCTGGATCATGTTGACGTTGGGCATGTACTCGGTCAACAGGCCCTCGAGCGTCACCATGCCGCGGGCGAACATCGTCACCACGCTCGGCAGCTCAACGTCATTTTTGCGCGCGAGGTTTAACAGCGAGGTCAAAAACTCGCCGATATCCAGGTCTTTAAGGTCGAGCCCGGCAAAGTCGGCAACAATAAAGTCCAAGTCGGACAAAAAGGCCGAATGGTCAAGCTCGGCCGAATCGCCGCGCGTCACGGCAAAGCGCATGAGCGAATCCTTGAGCTTTGGCACGTCGCCCTCGGCCACGGCAAAGATCATATCCTTGACGATGCCACGGTCGTGGCTCGACATGCGTCCGACCATGCCCAGGTCGATAAAGTAGACAATTCCGTCTTTGAGGATGATGTTTCCCGCATGCGGGTCGGCATGGAAAAAGCCGTCGTCGAGCACCTGCGTCGAATAGTCCTCGACGATTGCGGCACCGATCTTTTCCAAGTCATAGCCCTCGGCCACTAAGCGTTCAGGATCGGCGATCGAAATGCCGTCGACGTAATCCATAACCACCACGTGCTCGGTGCACAGGTCCAGATAGGATTTAGGGCACGTCACGCCATGAACGCTCTTATGGAACTCGTAGAAGTCGTTGAGGTTTTTGGCCTCGGCCAAAAAGTTGGTCTCCTCGCGAAACGAGGTCCACAACTCCTCGACTACGCCGTGCAGGTCAACGAATTGATCGGTGTTGACGAACTTGGAAACAATGCGCACCACCGAGCGGATGATATCGATGTCCTGCGCCATAACCTGCTGCGCACCGGGGCGCTGCACCTTGACGGCTACGTCCTCGCCCGTCACCAGACGAGCGCGGTGCACCTGCGCGAGCGATGCGCTACCAAGCGGATTGGGGTCGATCGCATCGAACATCTCCCCCAGGCGCAGGCCGTATTCCTCTTCCAAGCAGCGGAGCACTACCTCGTACGGCACCGGCTCCACGTCGGAGCGCAAGCGGCGCAGCTCATCGCAAAAGCGTTGCGGCAGAATCTCGGACCGGTTGGCCAGAATCTGCCCCATCTTGACGAACATGGGGCCGAGCTCCTCGAGCAGGCGGCGCAAGCGAACCGGCGTGAGGTTATCCCACACACGGTACTTTTTGACCAAGCGAACAATCTGCCCAATGCGTTCGCGACGACCCGCCGGTGTGAGCTGATATTCCTCGTCCGGCGCCATCGCGTCGGGCTCCTCGGGGACCATATCGACAGCGCGCGGCTTTTTGCGAGCGCCCGAGACGGCGGCATCAACCTCATCGACAACCGCCGCCTCGTCACCCAGGGGATCTAGTTTGTTGTAATCGGTGGTGGAATCTGCCATCTGCGCTGCTACTCGGCCTCTTCGGTATCCTTCGCATTGTCGGGCTCAACGGACTCGACGGGCACCGAGGTCACGTTGTCCTCGACCGAATCGACGATGTCGCGCACGTGGGCCAGGAAGGCCGTGCGCTCGGACGCGGTCATAACGCGGACGCGAGCAAGGATGAGCTCATCGAGCACGCGCTGGGCCGCGGTCTCGCCCTGCATGCCCAGACGCTCGGTCAGATCGGAGATGGTACCGCCGGCCTGCTCGAACATGTCGGACACACTGCGGGCGATATCGGGAGCGCCGGCGTCCTTGCGAACCTGCTCGCCCTTGGTATTAAGGTCGTCGAGAACCTTCTTGCCGCCTTCGACAGCAACGGCGGCAGCGCCAAAGCCCACGTTAATGGCGCCGTTAACAAGCTGATCGAGTTTCATAACCATGGTTGTCTCCAATCACAAACAACTGCATTGGCGTTCTTGTACCCAAGATTGAGCGAAAGCGACAAAGCGTTTTAGCGCTATTCAATCGACGGGAAATCCCTACCTCACGTTGTCGTTCATCGCGAAAGAGTTCTTCATGGCGCAGCTCGTGGTGTAGAGCACCTTGCCCAGTAGAGCATCGGTCTCCACGCGAACACGCTCGGCAAAGGCCTCATTGGCGCGTGCAAGCTCGGCAGGTACCTCGGCCTCGGGCAGAGCGGCTACGGCAGCATCGACGTCATGGATCTGCTTGTGGCCCATGCCACCGACCTTCTCCTGATAGTCCTCCACAGCGCGGCCGCACTCATGGAAACGGACGTCGGCCAGGGCGCCGATCAGGCGGTTGGCCCAGTAGAAGTTTTCGGACGTCACGCGAGCCTGCGTGTCGGCATAGTACTCGGGCATGGTCTCGACGTTGGCGTACAGAGGGACCAGCGCGTTAAACGAGTTGGAGCCAAAGGCCATCCACTGCACGGCGCGATACGCCGGCTGCGCATAGGGGCGCAGCTGCAACACGGCGAGCTGGCTGTTGCGGTTGATGCCGATGGGGCGATAGGCACCACGCGTAGCGGGCGTGCCCTTGCTGCCGTAGCAGTCGTACTCCGTGCCCTGGTAGTGGCTCGAGAGCACGTACTTGATGTCCTCGATGGTCACCTTGCGCTCGGGCACGCGGCTCCAGGGGATATCGTCGCTCTCGGGCGTGTAGTCGGCGTCGGGGCCATCCCACACGTCGCTGGGGTTGAGGCAGCGCTGCATGTACCAGGCGCGCGGCGTGTTGTAGACATGGTCGCTGTCGCTGTGCGAGCCAAAGGCCTCGCGCGGGTTAAAGACGGCAGCCGGGCCGTCGCTCTCGACGCCCAGCGTCAGGTCCAGATGCCACTCGGCCATCCAGGCGCGCAGGTCGGCGGAGCACATATGGTCGGCCTGGGCGCCCTCGGCGTCATCCAGGTCAAAGCTGTCGATGCCCAGCTGGTTGGGCATGGTCACATAGGCGTCGTCAGGCACGCGCTTGGCGATCCAGTGGTGACCGCCGATGGTCTCGAGCCACCAGATCTCGTCCACGTCGCTAAAGGCGATGCCGTTGTTCTCGTAAGTGCCGTAGCGCTCGAGCAGGTCGCCCAAGATACGCACGCCGTCGCGGGCGGACTTGGCATACGGCAGCACCAGGGTCACCATGTCCTCCTCGCCCAGGCCACCGGGCTGCGCCGGCACATAGCCGTCCTCACCCTCGTTGCCCTTGGCGGGCACGTAGTCCACGAGCGGATCGGCGCCGCGGACGCGCTCGTTGGTGGTAAGCGTCTCGGTTGCGGACATGCCAACATTGAGCTCGTTGAAACCGGCCTCGGCCCAGATACCGTGGCCCGGGACAACATCGGGGACGCTCGTATAGCGCATGGGGTTATCGGGCAGCTCAACGGTCAGGTGGCTCAGGACGCTCGTGTAGACACGCGGCTGCTCGTCGGGATGCACTACGCGCATGCGCTTGGGCTCAAATACCCCGTTGGACGAGTCCTCGTTACGCGCGACCAGGGTCGACCCGTCGTAGCTTGCGTTTTTACCGACCAGAATCGTTGTGCACGGCATGCGCATCCTCCTTGAGCGAAGAAATCAAACGGCAACAGTGTATCGCTTCGGCGCAGAAAGGGCGAAACCACGGCCTCGGCAGCCCCCGTGGTCAAAAAATGCCAAATATGAGTACTGTCACAAATTTAGTGGCAGCAAATTGCACTGTAACGAGTGCCGAAAATCCCCATTTGCCCAAAAGCAAGACAACGTTATTCCCCATAAGTTCAATAAAATAGGCTTCCTAACGATAATGGATACCGTTAGGAAGCCAAAAAGACGTAAGACATATGTGACTATCTTGGCAACAGTACTCATATTTGGCATTGTTTGACCACGTGGTATATAGCTAACCCCCTCAAACAGCCCAAAACGCCTATTTCGATGCGCGCTCCGCCGCCTCGATCACGTGCTTGGCGAGAATTACTGTCGTCACGGCGCCCACGCCACCCGGCACGGGGGTGATTGCGCCAACAACCGGCTCCGCGGCATCAAAATCGACGTCGCCGACCAGCTTGCCAGCGGCTTCGTCCCAATTAATGCCAACATCGATAATCGCCTGGTCCTCGCGGACCGCATCTGCGCCAATCGTGCGCGCGCGTCCAACGGCGGCAACCACAATGTCGGCAGCACAGCACTCGGCGGCAAGATCGCGCGTATGCGTATGGCACGTCGTCACGGTTGCGTTGCGCGCCGTAAGCATGGCGGCAACGGGGCGGCCAATTACCAGTGAGCGTCCGACCACGGCAACTTTGGCGCCGTCCAGCTCAACGCCGTAATGATCCAGCAAAGCAAGCACGGCTTCAGCTGTGCAGGGGGCAAAACCCTCGCCGCGCCCCGAAAGCGTGGTGAGCAGCGAAGCCGGCGTCATGGAGTCAACGTCCTTGGCGGGATCGAGCGCTGCGGCGACGGCGTTCTCGTCAAGGCCGGCGGGCAGCGGGCGAAACATCAGACAGCCATGAACAGCCGAGTCGGCATTGATGTCCTCGATGGCCGTCAACAGCTCGTCTTGCGAAACACCGGCAGGAAGCAACACGCGACGCGCCTCGATGCCAACCTTTTCGCAGCGTTTAAGGGCGCCGCGCTCGTAGGATAGGTCGTCCTCGCGTTCACCCACACGCACGATAGCAAGCGTCGGAACAACACCGCGTTCGCGCAGCGCAGCGCAGCGGGCAGCGAGCTCCTCAGTCAAAGCGCGGGCGACGGGAGCACCCTTCAGTAGCTCAGCCATGGCTATCCCCTCTTTCTTGCAGCGTCGGAGGCGCGGCGCGCCAGCGCATCGGCGCGCGGCAACCATGTGTCGAGCAACTCATCACACGCCGTCTCGAGTTCCTCGGCGCGTGCACGATCCTTCATAGACGTGGTGTTCGCAAAGAGCGTCAAGCTCGCGCCCTGCATGGCGGCGCGGCAGAATACGGCGCCGCACGCCACATCGGACAGCAGCTGACGCGAACCCTTGTCGGCCATGTCCTCGAGCAGCGCCAGTGCGCGCCCGCAGGCATCCATAATGCGATACGGCGGCATAGCGGCCACATGCAGCGCATCCTGAATCGCAGCCGGTCGGGCCGGGTCCTCACGCGGAATACCGTACGCAGCGGACACCTGGCCGTACGCACGAACGTCCTCGGCGACCAGACCCACAAGCTCCTGCGCCAACTCGTCTGCCTGGGCAAACGCACGCGTCAGGTCATCCGCACGATCAGCAAGCGCGGGATTGGTCGCACCGTAGCGGGCAACCATTCCGCACAGCGAGGCGCCCAGCGCGCCCACAAAAGCGCTCGCGCTGCCACCACCGGGAACTGGCTCGCGCGCGGCCAGCGCCTCGGCAAAACCGCGACAGGTTTTATCCATCATCTCTTGGCTCATACGCACACGCACCTTCAAGTCATATATATCGGTCGGGCGGCCGACGCCGGCCGACCGCATCGATCACGTAATGGTGCTAAGTCTAGCCCATAAGTACGCGAGCGTCAGCGCACCTGGCCATCGCGGATTTCTATGACGAACGATAGGCGTCGGCACCGCAAACATGGGAAACATGGCCCGCCTTTCGGGACTTCCGGACGTCACAAACTGGGGCATATCTATAAACAAGGAACCTGTTGGGGCAACGCCCGCGTACACGCGCCCCTTTAAAACAACGGACACCTCACCCCGGGGAGGGCCGACAGCACCAGCCCTCCCCTCTTTTGCGCCCGAACATATTGCCACTTAACGGCGCAAATCCGGCCCTCAGAATGGGACACATGGCCCACCCTAGCGAGCCGTCCACGCGTACAGTAAAGACAGGTAATCCATGGGCGGTTACAGATCGAGGAGGACACGACCATGAAAAAGAAGGCCTTTGCGATTCTCACCCTCTGCATCAGTCTCTTTGCCGCAGTTGCCCTGGTGGGCTGCGGTGGCAGCGGCGACGCTACCGGAAGTGGCGGTGGCGGCGGGGCAGAAAAGCCAGCCGTGGATATGAGGACCGACTTCATTTGGTTTAAGGTCGAGGTTCCCGAGGGCGTCGAGATTACCGACGTTGCCGGCGACACCGCCGACAGGGCCCAGTTTAAGTTCACCGAGAGCGAGCACGCCAGCGATCGCTTCATCCCCGTCTTCGATCCTGACAAGAACGCCGACGAGCTGTTCGACTACGAGGCAAAGTGGAATGCCAGCTTTGAGTGGACCGAGAATGACCCCGTCAAGTACAACGGCAAGACTTGGCGCAACGCTTCCTATACACACTCGGGCGGCGTAACGACCGAATACTTCACCGACGTTGACGGCGGCAGTGTGTATGTGCGTATCGACAACGTCGAGGAGCACAAGGACGCCGTCGAGACCATGATGAAGTCTCTGGAATTTGCCGACGACATCGCCGAGGCCAAGACCGAGGCCATGGACGTCAAGCTCGACGATATCGAGATCAAGCGCTAAGCGACTGGCGAGCGCAACGGGAAACACGGTCGCAGTGCAAACAAGCGACGGTACCCCAGCGCTTCGTACCCAGGGAGGGCCGGTAAACCGACCCTCCCTTTCTTATGCCTGTAGCCGACGAACGCGAGGATGCCGGACGCCGGAACCGCCCCAAATGTGGCAACAGTACGAAAACGACAAACACCCCAACACGTCCGCCCACCGATTTATTGCGCCGCGCAGACAATTAAACCAGCATCTTTAAACATCTGGGCAGTATAGTGACCAAAACTATCGCACAACCGCACTCTGCGAATGGAGAAGTTATGACCGAACACCATGCCATCAGCCGCCGAGCGTTTACGCTGGGCCTAGGGCTTGCGGCGTTGTCACCACTTGCAAGCCTGCCCGAAACCGCAGCGCCGGGCATTCCCCTGCGAGCGGCATTTGCAGACAACACACCCGCACCGTCGGACAGCCTCGACAATTTCGTCATTCGCCTTCGCCCCGCGGGCTATTTTCGCACCGCGAGCGTCAACCAAGACGGCAACGTTCGCGGCAACGTCTGCCACCTGTTTAACGACGGCACGTCCAGCAAGCTCATCCTTGAGAACGTAACGACCAAGAATGACGATACAAACTGGTATGCTATCCGCACCTTGCTCAATTTCGAAGAGCATAAAAAGACGGGCTACAGCATTTGGTCGGTCGACGACGACTCTGACAAAGATGGAAAGGTCATCCACGTATGGGGCGGCGAGTATGACAACAAGCCCAGCCGCGCTTTTGCGTTCGAGCGTCAATCAAACGGAACCTATATCATCCGAGACCGCACGGTCGAGAAAGAAACCGAGAAAAAAGACATTAAGTACCTGGCAATAGAATCGGACGGCAAAGACCAGGACAACAATAAGATCTGCCATAAGAGTAAGAGCATTCCGTGGGAGCTAGAACTTGTCGGTTACGACATGGGCAAGATCAATACCACAGTTAGAAGTATCGACTGGACCACGTATAGCAGCTACGTCGACGGACCATGCTGGATGAAATACGTCGACGACAACAAGTACCTCGACGAGCTGAGTATCCCGGGCACGCATGATTCGGGCACCTGCAGCGTGGACAACGACACCGAGCCCCAATCCTCGCAAGTAAAATGCCAGCAGGATTACATTCCCACGCAGTTGCTCGAGGGAATCCGCTATTTTGATATCCGACTCGGAAAGGGCGACAACCCTGGTATCTGCCACGGGGATTTCTACCTATTCAAAAAAGACGGGTACTATCTGCATCTCTCCGATGTCATCGAGTACTTTAAAACGTTTTTGAGCGAAAACCCGAGAGAAGCGCTTATCATGCTCGCATCGCGCGGCAACGACGAGGCTACCGACGAAAGTGTTACGACGGCTTTCGCCAAGGTTTTGGACGACAACCCCAAACTGTTCTATACGTCGAGCCGCGTTCCCACACTGGGCGAGGTGCGCGGAAAGATCGTCCTGCTACGTCGATTTGGACTCGACGGCGACAGCGTAAGCGGCCACACGTGGGGACTCGACCTCACCGAATGGGATAACAAAATCGCAGCGCACACCGACAGCAGTTCCATGTGCCTCGTCCAAGACGCGCAGGGCTTTGAAGCCGCGGGGGAAACAGGCGACAAAGAGCCCTATTGCACCAAGGTATACGCCCAGGACCATTTTGAATGCACCGGAACCGACAAGATTAGCTGGGTCGATATGGCGCTGCGAGAGACGACCAATCTCACGCGCAACAAGGTGGACGTCGAGGACAATGATGGCGCCAAGGTGCAAGTCCTGGAACGCTGCTGGTCTATCAACTACACCAGTTGCACGAATTACAAACAAGGAAGCAATCCTTTTACCGCGGCGCGAGTGGTCAACGAGCATCTGTACAAGAGCCAGTACATCAATCCCAGCGGCAGCGATAAAACAAAGTCAGATTGCCTCAAGCACGTTGGCATTATCGCGTCCGACTTTGTCGATTCGGCACTGGCCCGGAGCATCTACCAACGCAATTACGACGCGAAGCACAAGCCAACAGTTTCATGCTGCCTCCCGGACCGCATGCACATGACGTATGGAGACTCGCTGAGCGATGCCTCGCTCCAAGATGGCAAGACCGTTGGCGAGGGCCATTTCCGCCTTGTCGACAGCAGCAACGTACTCAACGTGGCCGCTTCTGGCAGCGCGTTTGCCATCGAATACGTGGATGTCGACGCCCTGGGCAACGAGACCGTTACGGGGCTGCAGGGCTCTGTGCCCATCGATATCGATCGACGCGCGCTGACGCCCCATTTTGAGGGACTCGAAGGCCTTAAGGCCGGCGAAGACGTGCGCGCCAAGATTGCGGCATCACTCGAGGGCAAGCTCGAAACCGATGCCTGCACGGCCCAGCTCGAGTTTGTGCACGACGCGAACGGCGCTCCGGGCACGGCAATGGCCGAGGGCGAAACATTTGCCGCAGGGACGTACTGGGTGCGCGCGAAAGACCTTTTGGGCGACGCGGCACAGAACTACATGCTCGCCAGCGATGGAGCCGTAAGCTTTACCGTAGCGGCCTCGGGCAGTGCAGGCGGCACCGGCAGCGGCACGGGTTCCAACGCAGACGGCGCCGACAAGAACGGCGGCGGCAACAAGAGCAAGGACTCGGGCGGAAAACTCGCCGACACGGGCGACGGCTCTGGTATCGCCGCCGGGCTCGCCGCTGCCGCCGTGGCGACAACGGTCGCTGGCGCGGCAAAGCTTGCCAGTGACCGCGAAGACAGCGAAGGCGCTAGCGAATAGGCAAGCCGGCCTTTTAAACACATCGACTCAATCGGGAGCGTAGGACACCGTTCTGTGCCCCCGATTTTTACCTTGGCCCGAACGCCGCCATAGGCTACATCACTATGTTCAGCACGTTGACGAATTCCTGAGCCTGGGAGCGGCTGCTCAGGCTAAAGACACAGGCGGTCAACAGCCTGTTGCGCAGAAAAACGTCGCGGCCCTTGATCCTGCTGACCCCCGTGATGTCCTTAAGGTAGACAATCTCGGTGTGCTTGCCGCCGAAAGTGCCCTTCTTGAGTACCTCAATGCGATTAGGGTAGATCTTGACGTCTTTAAACCTGCCCGAACCCTTACCCTGGAATAGCAAAGTGTTGTTGTCCATACACATCGCTCCCCATGGTTAGAGTTAAAACTGCCTCTATGGTCACATTTTAGTCACTTCGGGAATCCTGCACGAAGGCGCTAGGCGACATTGAAATTCGAGTCCGCGCGAGGCTTTAAGATAGGCATGATCAGCCGCATCGATGCGACTGGCAATGCTTCTAGGAGTACGCCTCGTATTATTCGCCATTAGAGGAGGTCTTACCTGGTTTACGCATGGGAATTCGAGTTCTTTGATTCGGACGGCATTGAACTTCCCGCGCCAGACTTCGGACATGAGCCGCGACACGGCGGCAAGATTATCGCCGTAGCCGTCAGCCGCGAACTCGCCGACATCCCCGCCGTCACCGCAGCGAATGCCGCGCGTATACTCGGTGTTAGCTCAGCGCGGGTATCGCAACTGATAAATGCAGGGCTGTTGGATTCATGGAAGGATGGCACCAAGTGAATGGTGTCCAAAGCTTCCATCGAGGCACGACTCGCCGACGCACCAAAGGCAGGGCGCCCAAAAGAGGTCCCTATTGCTGTATAAGGCGAGGCTACTGCGCACTTTTATTCCACACGATGTTTTCAGCCTGGTATAAACAAGTTCAATACCAGAATGCAAATCCAACCATCGTGTCTAATTACGAAAGAATTTTCGCCTTTTCTGCAGCAAACTCTTCCTCGGTAAGTACTCCACTTTCACGCAGCGCTGCAAGCCTCTCGAGCCTTGCAGCTACATCACCACTATCCACCAGCGTCTCAATAGTCTGTGAGACCTGCGGATACTGCTCGAGCTCCTTCGATAGGGCATCGACTATCTCGGCAATATTCTTTGCATTTTTGCCCCCGTTTAATACGTTTGCCCTGACCTTAGATGACGAGATGACAGTAACGCCAGATCCGCCTTCAACTGGAACAACCGAAATACTGATATTTTCACCCCAGGACCAAAGGCTCATACCAATCTCGGCTGCAACTGTTCTTGTTGTGGGCGATGCGCTATCAACTTTTACTTTAGGTAGCTTTTCCATAGCTGCCTTCAAGGCATTAAACGTGTCGTCAGGAGAATACGGTACCTGAATCTGAAGCTGCTGATCCGCAAAACCCATAATCCGGCCTCCGCTTCTACAAGATTAAGGCTATCGGCAATGTTAGCACGTTCCCAGCACTTTTAAATTCATCTAATGACCTTGTGATGCAGCCCGACACCCCGGCGCCACTCCCCTACTTCCCAAATAGCGCACCCAGCAGGCCGCGACGTTTGGGCTTCTCCTCTCGGTAGGAACCCTCGACGGCGGCTGCAACCTGGCGCGGTTGCTCGCAGCCTCCACGGCGTACGATCTGGTATAGGAACGGCGATTTAACGTATTTGACCTCGATGGGCGTGGCGTGCACGGTGCTTTCGCTCGACAGCATCACGTTGGGATTGAGCGGTGCCACCACATGCGTCTCGCGCTTGTCACTAAACACCACCGCAGCCGCGCGGCCCGTCTGGCCGTTCACGGCGATGCGCACCTGTTCGCCATCGCGACTATCCGAGGCAGGACGATCGACAAAGTACACCGGCACCATAACCAAGCCGTCCTTGTGCTTGCGGGCCTTGCGCGCCCACGTGCGGATGCTCTTTTTATTGAATCCCAGCACCGCCTCGGCGTCGTTGCCCGCAACGTCGAGCGCCAACTTATCAATAACCACCTGGTCCTTGGTAGACGCATCGACGGAGACAACGCGAAAGTCACCTTCCTGCATGGCCGGGTCAAACGGCCCAACCTTGGCAAAGTCCCACGGCTCCAAAATGCCCATGAGGCGAACGTCCAGGTAGTTTGCCCTGGGATATGCCCAGTCGAGCACCTCGTAGTACACCAAGGTCTCCTTGCTCAGGCCCTTGCCCGGGAAGGACGCCATCATGCGCAGGTCCGCCAGCGCCATGGGGAAATAGAAGAGCATCATGTCGTTTTGGATCGCATCTTCCACGTCGTGCCCGGCAAAGGATTCCGCATACTGGCGCACCAGCTGCAGTGCGTTGGCACGTGCCTGCTGCGGCGAGATTTCGCAGGGAATGCCCTGCTCCGGCACATACTCTGTACCCACGCCCATGGTCAGACGCTTGCTGAAGGTACCGGGCTTGAGCAGGTCGGCAATGCCGATCTTGTTGCCGCAGGACGGGCACTCAAACACGCGCTGCGTTGACTCGCCCTCAAAGGACGCCCCGCAGAAGGGGCAAGGAATGCTCACATGCGTGACCTCTTGGAACTCTTGCGCCGTGCCGCGATCCTCCCACAGCAGATGTTCCAGGACCGACTGATTGCGCCAGTGCGCGTTGAAGAAATACCAGTCCGGGTCCTCCGGGCGCTCGAGTTGCGACACATGCGTGAGTTTGAGCAGTCCATCCACCACCGTCAACGGCGTATGGCGAATACCCAAAGCGCTCTTGGGCTCTCCGGCGTCCGCCTGCCACGGAACGACCGTGCCGCAATAGGCGCACTCAAAGCTGCGCTTAGCTTGGTGCGAGTACATAGGGCCGCCGCAGTTTTGACATTTAATGGCAAACATCTCGTCCATGGAAACGTCCTCCTTTGCACAGGGGCTGTCGACATTAAGTATGTCGAGCAAACAGGCACATGCCCATACCCATGTGGCCCAAAATGGACCACCCAGGCAGACAAGAAGGCTCGCTCGTTAGCACCGGCAGACTATTGCTGCATTTTCTGAGCATCGGTGCACGGCGCCCCCGCGCGAGCTACACTATCCCCTTAAACATGATTGTGAGGACGACCGCTATGCTATTTGTAAATCGGCTGGTACATACGCTTGTTCCCGGCAGCGAGGACGAGCCGGTCGATGCATCTTGCCGCACCAACGCGGGTTTTGCCGCAAGCCTCATCTGCATTGGCCTCAACATCACCCTGTGCCTGGCCAAGGGCATCGCGGGCCTGCTCGCCGGTTCCGTCTCCCTCATCGCCGACGCTTTCAACAACCTCTCCGATGCCTCGAGCAACATCGTGAGCCTGCTCGGGTTCCGCCTTGCCAGCCGCCCGGCAGACGAGGGCCACCCTTACGGCCACGGCCGCTACGAGTACCTGGCTGGTCTGTTTGTCGCCGTCCTGGTTTGTGCCGTCGGCATCAACCTAATCCTCGAGTCGGTCACCAAGATCATCAAGCCCTCGCCCACCGTGTATTCGGCGCTCTCCACGACTGCCCTTGTTCTGTCCATGCTCGTCAAATTCTGGATGGCAGCGTTCAACCGCACGCTGGGCGATCGCATCGACTCCGAAACGCTCATCGCCACGGCGCAGGACTCCAAAAACGACGTCATCACCTCGGGCTCGGTCTTGGTGGCGGCGCTTATTTCGCAGACGACCGGCTTTGATCTCGATGGCTGGGCAGGCCTGGGTGTGGGCATCTTCATCTGCATCAGCGGCCTGGGCCTGGTGCGCGACGCCATCAGCCCGTTGCTGGGGCAAGCGCCCGACCCCAAGCTCGTCCAGGCAATCCGCGACAAGATCATGTCCTATCCGCAGGTCTTGGGCACACACGACCTCATGGTGCACGACTACGGCCCCGGTCGTCAGTTTGCCAGCGCCCACGTGGAGATGCCCGGCGAGGGCGACGCGTTTGAGCACCACGAGATTCTGGACACCATCGAGCACGACATCAAGCGCCAGATGGGCATTGGTATCACGCTGCACTGCGACCCCATCGCGACAACCGGCGATGACTTGCGCGGCTGGGTCAAGCGCGGCGTCATGCAAATCGATCCCGCGCTCTCCATCCACGACCTGCACGAGCACGACGGGTTCGTTTCGTTTGACCTGGTGCGTCCCGACGGCTTTGACATATCCGACGAGGAGCTGCTGGAGCTCGTCACGCGCATCGTGCACGAGCGCCGACCCGATGCCTCATGCGTCGTTACGTTTGACTCGGGCTTTAGCTCGCCCGACCGTCCGGCCGAGCAGCTGTAGCCTGCTTAACAGCTAGTTTCCCTGCGCGCCCGAGATGCCGTTTTGCAGGGCGTTCCAGGCATCCGTCGCCATGTCGCCCAAGTTCTGCGCGGTATCGCCCAGGTTTTGTGCCGTGTCGCCCAGCTCTTGCGCCTTGTCTCCCAACTCCTGTGCCTTGTTGCTCAAGTCCTCCAGCGTATTGGAGCTCGAGCTGTCGGCACCGCTTTGGCCGCCGGACGAGTTGCCCGAGCTGTTCTTGTGCGTGAGTTGAATTTCGAGGTTGCCGCTGTCGTTGTAGTAGGCAGAAGTAACGACCCAGTTGGCATCGACGACGGGCGTTGAGCCATCATCGGTCAGGACCACGGCATTCGAAAGATCGGCGCCGCGCGACTTGAGGAGCTTCTTGGCGTTGGACCAGTACTGCCCCGGGATATCGCTCAGATCGACGGTACTAGACGAGGCGGACTCGGTTTGCTCGGCAGCGGTATCGGCCGTTGAACTCCCCCGCTTGTTGAGCATGCCCGACACGATGGCAAACACAACCGACAGCGCAAAGAAAATCGCCAGCACGATGAGGATCTTCTTGATCACGCTCGACGAACGCGACGGCTTCTTCTCCTCGTCCTCGCCATATTGCGGAATCGACTTGGGGTACTCGCGATACGGCTCGCGCGACTCGTAGCGAGGCTGCGCCGTGCGAGGCATATACGTCGTCTGCTGAGGCTGCGGAATGGGATTTTGCGGCAGGTCATCATAGGGATTCGGCGTCGAGGCAGCATAAGAATCCTGCGGCGCGTAATCAAACGGATCCGGAGCTGCGTTGCCATAGGGGCCTTGCGAAGATGCAGCGTAAGAATCCTGCGCCGTGTCGCCATAGCCCATAACCCGGGTGGGCTCGGCAGAAGGCTGCGTCGCGGCGGGGTCGGTATAACCGGGGTTGGGAACAACGCGAGTCGCATCGGCGCTATCGCCAGCCTGCGCGGAACCGTAGCCGCCCATCACGGTTGTCTTGTCCTGATCCATGCAACGATTCCTTTCCGTCGCGCGTGAGCCTCAAATTATCCATGCATTCTACCCGCGCAAAAGCCTATGATGGGCAGAGTCCGTCGGTATCTACAAGACGTGCGCGGTTCTAAGGATCAAAAAAGCCCCGCCGGGCCTTGGTAGGCACGACGGGGCGGGCAAGCAGCTATGAGCAGCGGGCTTAGAACAGGCCGGTGATGTTGCCGTCGTTGTCGACGTCGATATTCTCGGCCGCGGGCACCTTGGGCAGGCCCGGCATGGTCAGAACACTGCCGGTCAGCGCGACCACAAAGTGGGCGCCGGCGGAAACCTTGAGCTCGCACACCGTGATGCGGAAGTTCTCGGGAGCGCCCAGGGCCTTGGCGTTGTCGCTAAAGCTGTACTGCGTCTTGGCCACGCATACCGGCAGGTTGCCAAAGCCGTTCTCGCGCAGCTCGGCAAGCTGGCGCTTGGCGGCCGGCGTAAAGTCAACGCCGTCGGCGCGGTAAACCTTGATGGCAACGGCCTCGAGGGCGTCGGCCACATCGGCGCCGTCCTCATAGGCAAACTTGAGCTCGCTCGGCTGCTCAATCAGACGCATGACCTCATCGGCCAGCTCGAGCGCGCCCTCGCCGCCCTTGGCCCAGACCTCGGAAAGCTTAACGTTGACGCCGAGCTTCTGGCACTCGGACTCGATGAGCGCAAGCTCGGCCTCGGTGTCCGTTGGGAAGCGGTTGATGGCGACCACGCAGGGCAGACCATAAACGTTCTGGATGTTGTCGACGTGACGCAGCAGGTTGGGCATGCCAGCCTTGAGTGCCTCGAGGTTCTCCTCGTTGAGGTCGGCTTTGGCGACGCCACCGTTGTACTTAAGCGCACGAGCGGTCGCGACGATCACGACGGCGCTGGGGCGAACGCCCGTCATGCGGCACTTGATATCGAGGAACTTCTCGGCACCCAGGTCGGCGCCAAAGCCGGCCTCGGTAATGGCAACATCGCCAAAGCGCATCGCCATACGCGTGGCCATGATAGAGTTGCAGCCGTGGGCAATGTTGGCGAAGGGACCGCCGTGGACAAACGCGGGCGTGCCCTCGAGTGTTTGCACCAAGTTGGGCTTGAGCGCATCCTTAAGCAGCGCAGCCATGGCGCCCTGAGCCTTGAGGTCGCGGGCGCGGACGGGGTCGCCGGCATAGCTGTAGCCGACGACGATCTCGCCCAAGCGCTCCTTGAGGTCGTTGATGCTCGTGGACAGGCACAGGATTGCCATGACCTCGGAGGCAACGGTGATATCGAAGCCGTCCTCGCGCGGCACGCCCTGGGCCTTGCCGCCAATGCCGTCGATAACATGGCGCAGCTGGCGGTCGTTCATGTCGACAACGCGCTTCCAGGTGATGCGCTTAACGTCAATACCGAGCTGATTGCCCTGCTGGATGTGGTTGTCGAGCATGGCGGCCAGCAGGTTATTGGCGGCACCGATGGCATGGAAGTCACCGGTAAAGTGCAAGTTGATATCCTCCATGGGGATGACCTGAGCCCAGCCGCCGCCGGCAGCGCCGCCCTTAACGCCAAAGACGGGGCCGAGCGAAGGCTCGCGCAGGGCCACGGCACTCTTGACGCCGCGACGACGCAGGCCGTCGGCCAGACCGATGGTCGTGGTGGTCTTGCCCTCGCCCGCAGGCGTTGGGTTGATAGCGGTCACGAGGACGAGCTTGGCCTGGTGATCAGTCGGCTCGTTGAGCAGTGAATAGTCGACCTTAGCCTTGTCGAAGCCGTACGGAATAAGGTGCTTAACGTCGACGCCGGCGTTCTTGGCCACCTCGGTAATAGGCAGCGGCGTGACAGAACGTGCGATTTCGATGTCAGTAGGCATGGGCGGTCCTTTCGTTACCGAATGAGAAAAAGACCAATTCAGCATAGCACGGGCGCGCAATAGTAAAAACGCCCATAACCGATGAACGGCGATATGTTTACCCAATGTCCGGCGATAGCCCAACAGCGCGCCAAAACAAAGCGCCCTAAACGGTAGGTTCAATCCCCAGGTACTCAAAGGTGCGAAGGGTTGCCTGACGGCCCTGCGGCGTACGAATCATCAACCCGCACTGCAGCAAATAGGGCTCATAGACATCCTCGAGCGTGCCCGGGTCCTCGCCCACCGCACTGGCAAGGGTCGTCAGGCCTACAGCACGGCCGGAGAACGTCTTGGCAAGCGTCTCCAAGATACGAATATCCATCCAGTCCAGACCGAGCTCGTCGATCTCGAAAAACTCGAGCGCCTGGCGGCAGATATCGAGCTCGATAGGGCCGCTGCCGCGCACCTGTGCGTAATCGCGCACGCGCTTGAGAAGGCGGTTGGCAAGACGTGGCGTGCCGCGCGAACGCGAGCCGATCTCGAGTGCACTGGGATGATCGATCGTCACGCCCAGGATAGTCGCCGAGCGCGTCACAATCTGCGCGAGCTCCTCGACCGTGTAGTAATCCAGGCGATACGAAATGCCAAAGCGGTCGCGCAACGGGCCGGTCAACATGCCTGAGCGGGTCGTTGCCGCTACCAGCGTAAACTTGGGAATATCCAGGCGAATCGAGCGCGCCGCCGGACCCTTGCCAATCACGATATCGAGGGCAAAGTCCTCCATCGCGGGGTACAGGACCTCCTCGACCGAACGGTTGAGGCGGTGGATCTCGTCGATAAACAGCACATCACCCGGCTGCAAGTTAGTAAGGATGGCCGCCAGGTCGCCCGTGCGCGCGATGGCAGGGCCACTCGTGGTCTTGATCTGAGCGCCCAGCTCGTTGGCGATAACGGTGGCCAGCGTGGTCTTGCCCAGGCCCGGAGGACCCGAGAAGATCACGTGGTCGAGCGTCTCGCCACGGCTCTGCGCCGCTTCGATCAACACGCGCAGGCTCTGCTTGATGTGCTCCTGACCACAGTAATCGTCCAGGCGCTGGGGGCGCAAAGTGCGGTCGACATCGAGGTCCTCGGCCGTCAGCTCCGAGCCCACCATGCGCTCACCGTGCGCCATGGATGCCGCCGGCGAGTTGCCGGGCGTCGCCCACAGGTCCTGAGAGTCATCGGCTTCCCACATCACGCATCCATTCCGAGTCGCTTAAGCGCCGCGCCGAGCAGATCCTCGACACGCATATTCTGCCCATCATACCCGCTCAGGGCAACATCGGTCTCCTGCGGGCTAAAGCCCATGGAAAGGAGCGCCGCACGGGCATCATCGATCGCCGAAGGAGCGGCGGCGGGAACCGGCATCGCAACCTGGCCGGGAATCACGTCGACCGGCACAAAGCCCTTATCCTTGGCAAAGGTGCTCTTGAGTTCCAGGATCAGGCGCTGAGCTGTCTTTTTGCCCACACCGGGTACCTTGGCCATGCCCTTGTCGTCCTCGGCCATCACCAGCGAATACAGCTGCCCCACGGTATGGGTGGAAAGCACGGCGAGCGCCAGGCGCGGGCCAACGCCCGAAACGGACACGAGCCGGTCGAACATCGTGCGCTCATCCTTTGAGGAAAAACCGAAAAGTGTCATGGCGTCCTCGCGCACCTGCATACGCGTGTAGAGGCGGACCTCGCCGCCGGGCGTCGGCAACGTGGCCGCAGTGCTGCCCGAGATGCCGAGCTCAAAGCCAACGCCCGACACATCGACGACAGCAGAGCTCATCGTGGCCTCGACAAGCGTTCCGTGGAGCTGGGAAATCATCAGTATCCGGTTCCTCTCTGTTGATAGAACTCACCACCGGTAAGGGCGCGGGTGCGGCTGAGGTTTACGTGGCAGATGGCGCAAGCCAGGGCATCGGCGGCATGGTCGGGATGCGGGTCGTGGTCGAGCTGCGTTAGCGTGCGTACCATGTAGGCGACCTGCCGCTTGTCCGCGGCGCCGGTGCCCACCACAGCCTGCTTGATCTGCATGGGCGTGTATTCGCCAATCTCGAGCGCGCATTCCGACAGCGCCACGAGTGCAGCCCCGCGGGCATGCGCCGTAGGAATTGCCGAGCGAACGTTAGCACCAAAGTAAATGCTCTCGATAGCAGCGGTATCGGGTCGATAACGCTCCACGACACCCTTGAGGTCGCGGGCGATATGCGACAGGCGCACCGCGAGCGGACTTCCGGCACTGGTCTCGATGCAGCCGTAGGCACGGCAGCGAACCTCGCCGCGCCGCTCCTCGATAATCCCCCAACCCGTATGGGCCAAACCGGGGTCGATACCCAAAATGACCAAGCCGACCTCCCCTCACCACAAGCACAGCGCAAGACAAGGCCCCGCGCATCATTCACGAACGTCTGTTCTAGAATAACACAACGGGGCCGAGATGCTTAGTTGAAGTATCGGGACTGGGAGCGAATCCTATCCCATAGTTAGTTCTGCGAGAAAAAGGGGAACTGCCTCGGATCCACCGGCGGATGCGGCATCGGACCACCCTGGGGCCCACCCTGCGGACCGCCCTGACCGCCCATCATCTTATCGATGGCGTCCTGAACCTCGCCCTCGAACTTTTTCATACCCTCATGCAAACGACGCTGGCCATCCTCAGAGCGCAGCTCCTCCATCTGCTCGGGCGAAATACCCAGTAGCTCGCCCAGCACGCCCATCATCTCGTTTCGCACGCGCTCGCTCGTATCCTCGTCAGCAAAACGGCGCACCTCGGCGCGCGCCAGCGAATCGACCGTCATACGCTCCTTGCCGTTAAGCCCCAGGTCGGACCACGCGAGCATATACGGCCAGGCACGCTCGGCAAACGAACGGGCCGAGACGATCGGCGCCATCGGCAACATGCGGCGGGCAGCCTCACCCTGTCGAACGAGCATCAGCAGCAGCGAGCAAGCCTCAGGCTTGCCAGCGGCCATCGGGATGTCGTCGAAAGATCGATTGCGGTCCACGTGCGCCTCGAGCGCGCCATCGACCTCACCCGGCTCAAGCCCGCCGAGCAGCTGTGCCGCGCGGTCGAGCATATCGACCGGACCGTCGAGCGTCGAGAGCGCTTGCGCCAGCACGCGCTCCATACAATCTTCCACCGCGTTGAGCGTCACGAGCTCTTGGGGCACCACGGCAGACGTGCGGTTGCGCACACGCGCCACAAACTCAAGCGTCGACAGGTACACATCGCCAAAGGGCGCGTAATCGCCCTGGTAGCCGCCGCAAAGCGCCGGCGCCGCCAGCGCGTACTCGGTTTTGGACAGCGGGCTCAGCGCCATCGCACCCAGCTCGAGCGCCGTGTCCTCCAGCATGAGGCCCAACGTGCGCGAGCGCAGACGCTCGGCATCGCCCGCCGACACGTCGCGATCGAGCACACGCGCCGCATCCGGTGCATCGCGCTCGACGGTGCGAATGTGCAGACGCTCGGCGATGGCGCGGACGGCGGCACAGCGGGCAGCCTCGGCCTCTTCCTGCGCCGGCGTAAAGATACGGTTGCGCCCCAGCACCAGGCCAATCACATTGCGCGGGCCCAGAGCGTCGACGGCCAGCGCCGCCAGCAGGGACGACGGCAAGTCACCCTCGAGTGCCACCACAGCACGCGACGCACCGTGGGCTCGGGCGTTGTCGCGCACGGCGAGCACCAGCGCCTGCCACAGCCACTCCTCGGAACGGAACTCGGGCAGTTCGTGATCCTCCAGGGCATCGAGCATCACGCCGCGCTGAATCTCCTGAACCAGCAGGCTCTCCTCAAAGCACGGCGCCTGGGCCACCACGCGACCGCAGTCGTCGAGCACAAACGAACCGCCGGTATACACCGACTCGTCATAGGCACCGACCGGTGCCATGCAGGCAAACCACACGCTGCGCTTGGATGCGATCTTGCGGTAGGCGCCGCTGCGAACGGCAGCAATGGCGGCAGTCTCGCGGTCGGTCATGTCAAACGCGTTGAATTGGAAATACGCAATGAGGTCAACACCGGTCGGCAGCATCTCGAGTTCGCGGTCCAAGTCAAAAATCACGGCGATGCGCACGCCGTCCACGTCGAACACCGGCGGCGCCCAACGTGTGTCGTTGTTCTCGCCACGCTGCAGGGCAATGCTCGAACGCGCCGGCACCACATGGCCGTCCTTGAGCATCATGTAGTCGAGCAGCGGCTGGCCCTCAAACGAAACCGCCGCGGGCACGATGCAGATCATGTCAAGCTCCTGGATACGCTCGGCGACACCAGTCAAACCGGCAAGCACGTCGTGCTCAAAGTCGGCAGCGCCCACCAGGCCACCGGGCATGGCGCCCATAAAGAGCGGAGCCGGAACGCACAGCACGCGCGCCCCGCGCTCGTGGGCCAGACGAGCCTGGTCCTCGATGCGGCCGCAAATGCCCTCAATATCACCCAGGCGCATATCGATCTGTGCAAGCGCGAGCTTCATGGCCCAGCCCTTTCCGTCGTAAACCATCGAAATCGTAGTAAAAGCGCCGGCCGCATAATGCAGTCGGCGCTCGCATGTGCATATGCTAGCTATGATACCCCGAGCGGAGGCGCGCTCCTAGAATGTCGCGGACCACAGCCCGTGCAGGTTGCAGTAGGCATAGACGGTACCGGTCTTGGAGCCGCCCGCGAAAAACGTCGCGGGTTTCATGCCGGGCTCAAGGTAATGAACCTCTAAGCGGCCCTCGGCCTCAAGGGCGATCCACTCAATGTAGTGCTCGGGCAGGCTGGGGTGCTCGACCGAGCCAACGCGTGCGCGAATCACGTGACCGTCACGCTCGGTCTCGACAACAGGCACGTGCTTCTCGTGCGCCGCGTCCTCAGTGTTTGCAGTCAGTTCCGTGCAACCGGCAGGGGTCGCAACGTCGTCGCCAAGGGCAGCGATGAGCTTGCCGTCAGGGTCCTTAAAGAATTTCGCCATGATGTTCTCCTTTGCTGATGTGCCAATGTTCTTGATGGTTCTTATGCCCAAAGGCAGACAAACCATCCACGGCATTGCAAATGAACACATAACGGGCGGGGACGATGGGACAGCGCGTGCCATCCGCCCTGGCGGCCCCACCCGAGCGGGTTAGCGACCGTCGCCGCCGAGCAGCGCCAGAACATCCTCGCGGGTAAACAGCGCCGACGAGATGCCGTCGCCGCCGAGCACGCTGTTGACCAGGTCGCGCTTGGACTCCTGCATCTGCATAATGCGTTCCTCGATCGTGTCCTTGGCGATGAGCTTGTACACGGTCACGGTATGCTGCTGGCCAATACGATGCGCACGGTCGGTCGCTTGGTCCTGCGCCGCCACGTTCCACCACGGGTCGTAGTGGATGACCACGTCGGCAGCCGTCAGGTTAAGGCCCACGCCGCCCGCCTTGAGCGAAATCAAAAAGACCGGAACCTCGCCCGCTTGGAACTGTGCGACCATCTTGGCGCGGCTCTCTTTAGACGATGCGCCCGTGAGCTTAAGGAAGGCGATATCCTCCTTGGCCAGGCGCTTACCGATAATATCGAGCATACCCGTAAACTGGCTGAACAACAGGATGCGATGTCCGCCGTCGAGTGCGCCGTGCACGAGCTCCATGCACGTATCGAGCTTGGCGCTCCCCGCCTTGTAATCCTCGTAGTGCAGACGCGGGTCGCAGCAGATCTGGCGCAGCTTGGTGAGCTCGGCAAGTACCTTGAGCTTGTCCTTCTTAAACTCCCCGGCCTCGCGGTGCTGCACCTGCTGGGCGATGCGGTCCTGGTTGGCCAGGTAGAGCTTGCGCTGCTCGCCGGTGAGCTGCGCCATGACCGTGTCCTCGATCTTTTCGGGCAGATCGGCCACCACGTCCTCCTTGACACGGCGCAGTACAAACGGCGACACGAGTGCCTGCAGACGAGCGGCGCTGTCGCCCTCGGCGTGCTCGACCGGGCTTTCGAAGCGCTTGGCAAACGACTCGCGCGTGCCAAGCAGGCCCGGCATCAAAAAGTCGAAGATGCTCCAGAGCTCGGACAAGCGGTTTTCGATGGGCGTGCCCGTCAAGGCAAAGCGCACGCCGGCAGGCAGGCGCTTGGCGGCACGCGCTACCTGCGTGAGCGGGTTTTTAATGTACTGGGCCTCGTCGAGCACCACGCGGGCAAAATCCTGCTCGACGTACTCGTCGATATCGCGCCGCATAAGGTCATACGACGTCACGACCACGTTATGCTCGGCAACGCCGGCAATCTGCACGCGACGCTGCGCCTTGGCGCCCACGATGGCGCACACATCGAGCGACGGGGCAAAGCGCTCCAGCTCGGCGGTCCAGTTGTACACAAGCGACGCAGGGCACACCACAAGCGTGGGCTTGGCGTCCCCCGCTTCCACGCGCGCCAGGATATGTGCGATCATCTGCAGCGTTTTGCCCAGGCCCATGTCGTCGGCCAAGATGCCGCCAAGGCCCAGGTGTTCGAGTGAGCCGAGCCACTGGTATCCGTCGACCTGATAGCCGCGCAGTGTGGCCTTGAGCGAGACCGGCACCGTAAAGTCCATCTTGCCGAGCGTATCCAAGCGCTCGACGGTGCGGCGGAACGCGGCGTCACGATCGGCCTCGAGCGCGGGCGTGCGCGCGAGCATGCTATCGACGAATAGGGTACTCGACGCGGGAAGCGACACGCCGTCGAGCAGGTCGACGGCATCGACACCCAGGTCCTCGGCGAGGCCAAACGCGGCTCGGGCGCCCTCGTCCAGGCGAATGATGTCGCCGGACGTGAGACGCGCAAACGTCTGGTGACGCTTGTACGAATCGAGATAGACGGCAAGGTCCGCGGCCGAAAGCCCGCTCGCACCCAGCTCGACATCGAGCAGATTGCTCTTGACGGTCGCACGCACCGAAAGCTTGGGCGCAGGACGAACCGAGATCTGGCGCAGGCGGTCGCTGAGCATGACCTCACCCAGTTCGGACAGGGCAGACAGACCCTCGGTCAGCAGGCAGAACAAGCTCTCGTCATCGCGCTCCTCAAACGCCAGACCGCCCTCGTAGAAATCGAAGTACAGGGCCGCCGTGTCCATAACGCGAAACTCCGCCACCTCGTCGCGGGGCGGCACGCCGGGGCGTTGCTCTTCGAAGGGACTGCCCGGAGCGCCCAGGCTAAAGAGATCCGCCAACCATTCGCCGTAAGTAACCGTAATTTTGCAGGTCACGAGCCCATCGTCGACGCCGATTGCCATAGCAAAGCTCGGCTCGGGCGCCACGGTGTCGAGCACGGCGGGAGCGGTGAGGTCAGTGTATTCGCGCAGCACGGGCAGTGCCATGCGGCAGAATTCGCCCACCTGTTCGGCGGCGATATGGACCGGCGTGCGACAAGGCAGCAGACGCGACAGAAACGGTGCGGCATGCTGAGCAAACGCTGCATCGGCGCGGCGCGCGCGGTGCGTGTCGACCAGATAGGCCGCGTCGCCTGCGACAAAGCAGTACGTATCGGCCGGCA